>QWCK01000027.1_pt1 | contig 228193 bp, 204 predicted proteins | sample 1972571 | NCBI WGS metagenome assembly QWCK01 (sample SAMN09866710, study PRJNA288562) | Human gut metagenome isolate term2_stool, whole genome shotgun sequencing... | isolation source: gut | host: Homo sapiens | place: USA: California
GTTTTAAGTTCTCTCCGGTTCAGATAACGTTGACTTCTTTTCTCAGTTATCTTACCCGTTTTACTTGGTTTGGTTCTTCTTTTGAAATTCTTTTTAGAAATTTCAGGGTTGTGTGTACTGTCTGATCTTTGATTTTCAAGGTTCTGCGTCGCCCCTTCCGTGAGAGGCAACTTAGATAGTCTATCAAGTGAAAAGCAATTTGTCAACAGTTTTTTCTGTCTGCTTTTCAGCGGAGAAAGAGGGATTTGAACCCTCGCGCCGGTATTACCCGACCTACCCCCTTAGCAGGGGGGCCTCTTCGGCCTCTTGAGTATTTCTCCAAAGTGCAAATCAGATTATACAGGATGTTCCTTTGCTTTGTCAACCTGATTTGCCGCTTATTTTAGTTCATTTTGTTCCTGTTTCCTGTATGTATTTTTTATATGAAAAATACATATTTATAAAACAATATATTGCAGCTACGCCTGGTACTCCTACATATATATAGTCTGTCAGTCCGGCAGTGCTGCTCAGGCTGTTTATTCGATTTGTCATGAGCTGTGACAGAGTACAGAAGAAAAGCCCCAGTAATAGCTTCAGAAAAATCTTAATTCTCTGTTTCTTCATCCTTTTCTGCTGACTCCCTCACCTTAGCGATACTCGCAACACGGATATTTGACTCTCTGTCTATGCTCATCAGCTTTACGCCTGAAGTATTTCTTCCTATAACAGAGATATCCGATACTGCAATTCTGATCAGTATCCCCTCATTTGTAATCAGAAGTATCTCCCTCTCATTATTTACGAGCTTTGCTCCGATAAGATCCCCTGTCTTGTCTGTCAGCTTATGGCAGATCAGTCCGCGCCCACCGCGATTTTGTCTCCGGAATTCACTGAGCAGAGTTCGCTTCCCCATACCAAATTCTGATACAGTGAGAAGAGCCTCTCCCTGTCTGGTCAGCTGCATGCCGACAACCTCATCATCAGAAGCGAGTTTCATCCCCTTGACTCCCATAGAGCTTCTGCCTGTTTTTCGGACATCTCTCTCAGAGAAGATGATGCTCATTCCCTTTTTGCTGACAAGGATAATATCTTCATCGCCACTGGAGGCCTTCACCTCTATCAGCTCATCTCCCTCACGGAGTACGATTGCAGTGAGACCGTTCTTTCGCACATTTGCATACTGCGAAAGCTTGGTCTTCTTTACCATACCGGATCTGGTTGCCATAAAGAGATATTTATCATTTCCCTCATTATTAAAAGGAATCATTGCTGTAATCTTTTCATCCGGCTGCAGCTGCAGAAGATTTACAATTGCCGTACCTCTTGCGGTCCTTCCGGCATCTGGAATCTGGTATGCCTTAAGCCTGTAAACCTTACCCTTACTGGTAAAGAAGTCAATGGAATGATGTGAGGTCGTCATCAGCAGATCTGTCATAAAATCATCTTCTATGGTCTGCATTCCCTTAATTCCCTTGCCGCCTCTGTTCTGGCTGTGGAAATTGTCCGGACTCATTCTCTTGATATAGCCGAGATTTGTCATCGCAACAACGATATCCTCATCCGGAATCAGATCCTCTGCATCCATCTCGTCATCAATTCCGAATATAGTCCTGCGCTCGTCTCCATACTTTTCTGCTACCAGATTGATCTCATCTCGAATTACGCCAAGCAGCATCTTCTCATCCGAAAGTATACTCTTATAATATGCGATTTTTTCCTCAAGCTCCTTGAATTCTGCCTCAAGCCTCCCTCTCTCAAGACCTGTCAATGTACGCAACCGCATATCCACAATAGCCTGTGCCTGCACCTCTGAGAGACCAAAGCGCTGCATCAGCTCCTGCTTTGCAATTGCAACTGTATCGCTTCCACGAATAATTCTGATCACTTCATCAATATGATCCAGAGCAATCAGCAGGCCCTGTAAAATATGAGCTCTTTCTTCTGCCTTGTTGAGATCATATCTGGTTCTTCTTGTGACAACCTCTTCCTGATGCTTCAGGTAATACTCCAGCATCTGAAGCAGATTCAGCACATGAGGCTCATTGTTCACGAGCGCCAGCATAATTACGCCGAAGGTATCCTCCAGCTGCGTGTGCTTTAAAAGTCTGTTCAGAACGATCTGCGGATTAACGTCCTTTCTGAGCTCAATTACAATGCGCATTCCCTCACGGTTTGACTCATCGCGCAGGTCTGTGATTCCGTCAATTCTTCTGTCCTTTACAAGATCTGCAATTTTTTCGATGAGACGCGCCTTATTTACCATATAGGGAAGCTCAGTCACAATAATTCTGTGCTTTCCGTTCTGCATGGGCTCAATATCTGTAATTGCCCGCACCTTGATCTTGCCGCGCCCGGTGCGATAGGCATCCTGAATTCCGGATTTTCCGAGTATCATCGCACCGGTTGGGAAATCAGGTCCTTTTACGAGGGAAATAACATCGTCGAGCGAAGTTATCCTCTCTTCCATGCGATCCTCAATGATCTTATCCACAGCAGAGATCACTTCTCGCAGATTATGCGGTGGAATATTTGTTGCCATACCGACCGCAATTCCCTGGGTTCCATTGACCAGCAGATTCGGGAAGCGGCTCGGCAAAACGACAGGTTCCTTCTCTGTCTCATCAAAGTTCGGAGCAAAATCGACTGTGTCCTTATTGATGTCGGAGAGCATCTCCATCGCAATTTTGGAGAGTCTTGCCTCGGTGTAACGCATTGCCGCTGCTCCGTCTCCATCTACAGAGCCAAAATTTCCATGCCCGTCGACCAGAGTGTAGCGCATCGCCCACTCCTGCGCCATATTAACAAGAGCACCGTAAATAGAGGAGTCACCGTGCGGATGATATTTACCCATGGTATCGCCGACGATACGGGCACATTTTCTGTGTGGCTTGTCCGGACCGTTATTCAGCTCTATCATGGAGTAGAGTATTCTTCTCTGAACCGGCTTCAGACCGTCCCTCACATCCGGCAGTGCGCGCGCGGCAATTACACTCATCGCATAGTCGATGTAGGATTTCTCCATGGTTTTTTTCAGATCAACTTCCTGAACTTTATCAAATACATTCGGTTCCATTTACTGCCCCCGTTCATCAAATATCAAGATTCGTCACATACTTTGCATTTGCCTCGATGAATTCTCTTCTTGGCTCTACCTGATCTCCCATCAAAGTTGTAAAGGTGAGATCCAGCTCCGAGATAGACTCTTCATCCATATTGACACGCAGCAGCACTCTTCTCTCCGGATCCATCGTTGTCTCCCAGAGCTGTTCTGCATCCATCTCTCCAAGTCCCTTGTATCTCTGAATCTTGTTATTCTGATCTCTTCCGACCTCAGTGATAATAGAATTTAATTCCTCATCGCTGTACGCATACCAAAGCTTCTGTCCCTTTTCAAGCTTATAGAGCGGCGGCTGTGCAAGGTATACATGCCCTTCTTTTATGAGCTCAGGCATAAAGCGGTAAATGAAGGTAAGCATCAGGGTTGCAATATGCGCACCGTCGACATCGGCATCTGTCATGATAATGATCTTATTGTAGCGAAGCTTCGAAATATCAAAGTCCTCATGAATTCCCGTACCGAAGGCCGTGATCATGGCGCGAATCTCTGCATTACCAAAGACACGATCCATTCTTGCCTTCTCAACATTCAGAATTTTTCCGCGCAGGGGCAGTATGGCCTGTGTCGCTCTGCTCCTTGCAGTCTTAGCAGAGCCTCCTGCAGAATCTCCCTCGACGATAAATATCTCGCATTCCTCCGGATTTTTACTGGAGCAGTCTGCCAGCTTTCCGGGAAGCGCCATGCCATCCAGCGCAGATTTTCTTCTTGTGAGATCACGAGCTTTTCTTGCCGCTGCTCTTGCTCTCTGCGCAAGTATGGCTTTCTCGCAAATCAGCTTTGCTACAGTCGGATTTTGCTCAAGAAAATATGTCAGTTGCTCACTGACCACAGAACTCACTGCACCCACAACCTCTGAATTTCCAAGCTTCTGCTTTGTCTGACCCTCAAACTGCGGATCTTCCACCTTGACACTGATAATTGCGGTCATACCCTCACGGATATCCTCTCCGCTTAAATTATCCTCACTGTCCTTTAGGAGCTTATTGGCCCTCGCATAGTCATTAAAGGTCTTTGTGATCGCATTTTTAAAACCTGTGAGATGTGTACCGCCCTCCGGCGTATTGATATTATTGACGAAGGTATAAATATTCTCGTTATAGGAGTCATTGTGCTGCAGTGCTACCTCCACAACAACCTTATCCTTCACATCCTCACAATAAATAACCTGCTCATAGAGCGCAGTCTTTCCCCGATTCAGGTAGCTGACAAATTCGCGAATTCCTCCCTCAAAATGGAAGATATCTTCTCTATTCTCCTCACGTTCATCCCGTAAAATTATTTTCAGATTTTTGGTCAGAAAAGCTGTCTCTCTCAGGCGAAGACGCAGCGTGTCATAGTCATACACTGTCTCCTCAAAGATCTCCTTGTCCGGAAGAAAATGAACTCTTGTTCCGTGCTGCTCACTGCCACAGCTGCCTGTTATCCCGATAGGCTGCGTGATCTTTCCTCTTGAAAACCTTACTTCGTATATTTTCTGATCCCGAAATACCTGAACCTCCAGATTTTCAGAGAGCGCATTCACAACAGATGCTCCCACTCCATGAAGACCGCCGGACACCTTGTAGCCTCCACCGCCAAATTTTCCACCTGCATGAAGTATGGTAAATACGACCTCCAGCGCCGAAATTCCCGCCTTTTTCTGTATATCAACCGGAATTCCGCGCCCATTATCCTCCACTGTCACAGAATTATCGGAATTAATTGTGACAATAATCTCACTGCAATATCCTGCAAGAGCTTCATCAACGGAATTATCTACAATTTCATAAACCAGATGGTGCAGTCCCTTTGCAGCAGTGGAACCGATATACATTCCGGGTCTTCTTCTGACTCCCTCCAGTCCCTCCAGAATTTGAATTTGATCTGCATTATATTCCGTACTCATTTACTGTCCTCCTTAGATCCCTGTCATTCGACTGTGCAGATCGCACCATCTGTGACCTTAAATCTTTTATCAATTTGAAAATCATTTTTTAACAGATTTTCCATACCCGTACTGGTAATCACTGTCTGTGTCTGACTGATTACCTTCAAAAGCTGCTTCTGTCTCTGCGTATCCAACTCTGAGAGCACATCATCCAGAAGCAAAACCGGATCTTCACCCGTTACTTTTTTCATCAATTCCAATTCAGACAATTTCAAGGATAATGCTGCCGTCCGCTGCTGTCCCTGTGAACCAAACTTTCTCAGATCCATTGCCTGAGACTCTGTATTCTGGATCTCAGAACTTTTTTTCACAAAAAAACCAATATCATCCCTGTGTGGACCAACTGAACTTATTTTCTGCCTCAGATCAGATTCTCTGCTTTCCAGCAGTGCTGCACGATATCTCTCCTCCGAAATATTTTCATCATAACAGAGCTCTATGCACTCTTCATTTCCGGTAATTCCTGTATATAATGCAGAAATAATCGGATTCAGGTCATCAATAAATTTTCTTCGACAGCGAATAAGCTCCGAACCATAGCGCACCAGCTGTTCATCCCAGATATCAAGCGTTTCCATGAGCTCCGGATGAAAGCTGATTTCTTTCAGCAGCTTATTTCTCTGAAGCAGTGCTCTGTTGTAGCTCAACATCTCATGGACATAGGAACGATTCAACTGACACAACTCCACATCCATAAATTTGCGCCGCTCAGCAGGACCATTTTTGATGATGTTCAGATCCTCCGGAGAAAAAAGCACAATATTTAATATTCCAAAGAGCTCACTTGCACGTCTGATTGGAATAGAATTAACTGCAATTCCCTTTGCAGCATTTTTTTTGAGATGAATATCAATGCGATAGGGAATTTCCTGCTTTAAAAGCTTCAGCTTGATATGTGCCTCGTTTTCACCGAAGCGTATCATTTCTCTGTCCTTGCTGCTCCGGTGTGACTTTGTCACAGCACAGACATACAGAGCCTCCAGCACATTTGTTTTTCCCTGCGCATTGTTCCCATAGAGCAAATTGGTTCCCTGATCCAGAGAGAGACTCAATGCCTTATAATTTCTGAAATTTTTAAGCTCCAATGATTCGATAATCATGTCCGCCTGTGGAAAATATGTCTCCGTCTCTCAGCTTTTTTCCCCGCTGTATTTCAACGGCACCATTTACCAGAACCTTTCCTTCTTTCACCGCATATTTTGCATCTGAACCCATTGAAAATTCACCTGAGAGCTTCAGGGCCTGCTCCAGCTTGATATATTCATCCTTTATTTTTATATCGGTCATGGCCTCTCCAATCGCAGCGCTCATTTCATTCGCGCTGCTTCGATATTTGCAGCTCTTTACTGTTTTGCATTTGAAGCGCATTACTATACTGCATAAGTCTCGCACTGTTTCGCGGCTTCGCCGCTCTCACAGTGCTTCAAATTTGCAGCTCTTTACTGCACTGCATAAGTCTCGCACTGTTTTGCGGCTCCGCCGCTCTCACAGTGCTTCAAATTTGCAGCTCATTACTGCACTGCATAAGTCTCGCACTGTTTCGCGGCTTCGCCGCTCTCACAGTGCTCACAAAAATTCGCAAATCGCAGCGCTCATTTCATTTGCGCTGCTTTTTTGCTCATTTTTGTTGTCCTGTGCGATATCAAAGCCTGCCTGCAAGCTTTCTTGCGCAGGCTTTGCTGCCGCACAGGGACTTATGCAATAAAATTTACAGGCAATATGAGATAGATATAGCTTTCTTTCTCATCGCGTATGTAACAGGGGGTCTTTGCATTTGTCATATACAGATCGACCTCCTCATCTTCAATTGCTCTCAATGCATCCAGCAAAAACTTTGGATTAAAGGCAATAAGAAGATCCTTACCTGTCTTTTCACAGGAAACCTTTCCGTCCATCGTGCCATAAGAAGATTTCACCTTTAAATTGATATTGTTTTCTGAAATATCCAGCACGATCGGTTTATGATCACTCTCCTTGATCAGTATCGTAGACTGATCAATGCTGTTTAGGAGTTTCGTACGATTTACTCTGAGCTTCAGCTCATAATCCTTTGACAGCATATGATCAATACGGAAATACTCTCCCTCAATCAGACGGGAAATAACAGTGGTCTCATCAAACTCAAAGAGAATATGATTTTTAGAGAAGTAAATCAATACCTCCTTTTCATTGTCATCCGTCATAATCTTGCTGATTTCATTCATCGTCTTTCCCGGGACTATGACCTTTGCGCTGCCATAATTTTCCTTCATTTCGATGCTTCGTATTGCAATTCGATGACCATCAAGTGCTACGAACTTGACGATATGATCCTTAACTTCTATGTACTCGCCGCCCATCATTTTATTCGTATCATTCAGAGCAGCAGAAAAGATAGTTTTTCTTACTGCCTCCTTCAGGGTAAACTGAGACAGGCAGATATAATTATCTTTTTCTATCACAGGAAGATATGAAAATTCTTCTCCATCTCGTCCCTGGATGTGAAATACTGCATCTTCACAGGAAATTGTTGTCGTAAAAGAGCTGTCGCTCTCTATCACAACCGGAGCATCTCCCCCCTCAAGTTTCCGGATGATATCAAAGCTCAGCCGTGCATCAAGCGCTACTTTTCCCTTTTCAACAATGATCCCTTCTGCTACTGTTTCGATCCCCAATTCCGTATCATTGGCTGTCAGTTTGATTTTGTCTCCGCTGGCATCAAATAAAATGCACTCAAGTATGGGATTGGTGGTTCTGGAAGGGATCGCTTTAAAAACAATCCCCATTGCACTGATCAGTTTTTCTTTATTGAATTCAAGCCGCATGGTATAGGTCCTTTCTTTAAAATCATTCCGTATTAATCATAATAGGGACTGTGAATTTGTAGATACAGGCTTAAGAAGCTGATAAAATAAGGCTTTTTACGCTTGGATAAACCAGTGGATACCGTCCTGAAACAATGTGAATGAGAGTGGATTATTGTGCGGATATTTTTTTCTTCAGCACAGTGATGGTGCTCTCAAGTTCAGGTTTTGACTTTAGTTCTGTGGATATTTTATCGATACCGTGGATAATTGTTGTGTGGTCCTTTCCACCGAGGCAGCTTCCAATTTGCTGAAGCGGAGCAGTTGTCATTTCTCTGCAGAGATACATGGCAATCTGTCGGGGGAATACGATATCCTTGTTTCGTTTCTGTCCCATAATATCCAGCTCAGAGATATTGAAGTGTTCTGCTACAACCTGAACGATAAATTGCGGTGTAATCTCAGGTTTGGCATTCGGATCAATGAGGTCCTTCAATACATCCTGTGCCATCTCAAGATTGATCTCTCTGTGGTCGAGCTTGCTCATCGCGACAATTTTTGTGAGGGAACCTTCAAGTTCACGTATATTACTTTTTACATTGGCAGCAATATACTGGATTACTTCATTGTCTATATTGATGTGATCCAGCTCCTCACGCTTTCTTAGGATAGCCATGCGGGTCTCGTAGTCCGGAGGCTGAATATCGACTGTCAGACCCCACTCAAAGCGGGAGCGAAGTCTGTCTTCCAGTGTCTCCAGATCTTTTGGAGGTTTATCAGAGGATATGATGATCTGTTTTTTGGCGCCGTGCAGGGCATTGAAGGTGTGAAAAAACTCTTCCTGCGTTCTGTCCTTTCCTATAATAAACTGAATATCATCAATCAGAAGTACGTCATTGGTCCTGTATTTTTCACGAAATTCTGTGGTGGTGAAGTTATTTTTATTTCGAATGGCATCAATCAGTTCGTTTGTAAAAGCTTCACTGGTCACATACTGAACCTTGGCCTTCGGATTATTTTGAAGTATGAAATGGGCAATTGACTGCATGAGATGCGTCTTTCCAAGACCGACGCCTCCGTAAATAAAGAGGGGATTATATGCCTCTCCGGGTTTTTCAGCTACTGCGAGTGATGCAGCATGTGCCAGATTGTTATTTTTTCCGACGACAAAGGTGTCAAAGGTATAACGTGGATTTAAATTTGCATTTGAAAGTGTTGCAGGATCGACATGCTCCGGTACCTTATTGATGATGGATTTGTCCTGCGCTTTATTGTCATCTTCAGAGATAAAATGAATGGAGCAGTTTACGCCGGTACATTCCTGAATTGCTACCATGAGACCAGCCAGATAATTTCTTGTGAGAAAGCTGATATGAAAATGGAGCGGTAACTTTTCCTTACTGTTGGAAGAAATCTCCGGAATCAATATATGCAAAGTAAGCCCCTTTTCGGGGCTTCCGCTTATGTGATGTGGAACCAGTGGTGCCAGCCATAAATTATAGGTAACTTCAATAATATTATAATTCTCTCTGAGAAAACTAAGAATTTCATCCCAATGATCTTTGATTGTTTGGAAGGACGATTGTGCCATGTTTTGCTCCTGAAAAGATTGGTAAAAGACATTCCTAATATAGCAAAAAACGTCACTTTTATCAACATTATAAGAAAAGGGATTGTGGATAACTTTGTAGATAAGTAGTTTATTTTATGTGATTTTAAGTGGAGAATAGGAAAAACAGCTGAAATAATATTGTTTGCATAATCTCTGTGGAAAGCTCAGAAAAGGAGTTATCCGGAAATACACAGTGAAAAAAGCCTGTAAATGGGAGTGTTAAGGATAGAAAGCCGAAAAAAGAGAAAGGTTATCCACTGACTATCCACAACTTGTGGATAAAATTATGTAAAGTAAAATTTAGAGAAGATGAAAGAAAAATAAAGAATTATCCACAAAAAAATGTGGAAAACCTATGTAGATGAGGAAAAATAAAACTTATGGAGATACAAAATATAGAAAAGAAATTTCTATATCTTGGAGATATTAAAAGCAACAAAAAAAGATTGGAAAACCAGATGGAAAGGAGCTTGAAATACCTTGACTAAAGCCTTTGATTTCCGTATAATAATCGGGAATGTTCCCAGAAAAAGTATATCCGGAAGAGAATCCGTGTGAAGAAAAGATCGTTCGCAGTCAGGACCGGTCGGGAAAATTGAAATGAGTGAGGAGGTGTTCCGACTATGAGAAAGGGTACTATGACCTTTCAGCCGCACAACGCACAGAAGTTCAGAGTTCATGGCTTCCGTGCCAGAATGGCTACTAAGGGAGGCAGAAAAGTTCTGGCTGCCAGAAGAGCTAAGGGCAGAGCAAAATTAACAGTTTAATCGGCATAAACGTCGAAGAACGATGAGGTTGTCTGACGACGACCTCATTATTTTGTAGTATAGGAAATTCAAAAGAATTACTTGTACTATTAAAACTCTCCAGGAAATACATAGTGCCCACAGAGACAGACTGCATACACAGCTGTGAGCGGGTAAAATCCGGCAAGCTCCCCTCATACGTGAGGGACAATGAGAGTTGATGTCCGCTTGCGGACTTTGTTTTTATCCGGAGGTTGATCAATGAAACGTTTTCCTTCTATAAAGAAGAATGCAGATTTTCGTACCGTTTATGAGAAGGGAAAATCAAAAGCAAATCGTTCTCTTGTTATGTATGTATTATATAAAGAAGAGAATGAGAAAAGACCCTGTTGCAGAATAGGAATCAGTACTTCCAAAAAGATAGGCAACAGTGTAGTGAGACATCATATGGCAAGACTTTTGCGGGAGACATTCAGGCTTCACAGAGCAGAGATACAGCGCTGCTGTGATATAGTAATTGTAGTCCGGGCCGCTGCGGTCGGACAGAGCTTTCACGAAATTGAGAGATCATATCTTCATTTATTGCAGCTGCATGGACTGACAGAGAGACATGAATCTGTCAGTATCAATGGTTGATGCTTTATGATAGGAAGAATTGTAAAGGCAGGAATGATAGGATTGATTCGTTTTTATCAGATATTTCTGTCACCGCTGAAATGGCGTACACACTGCAGATTTATTCCAACCTGTTCTCAGTATGCGATAGAAGCAATTGAGAAGTACGGTGCATGGAAGGGCGGCAGGCTTGCGCTTTGGCGGATATTGCGCTGCAATCCCTTTTCAAAGGGTGGATATGATCCTGTTCCTTAACAGGAAAAGAAACTCAGAGTGTAAAAATAAACATAAAGAACATCAGGAGGCCAGGCCTTGGAACTTATTCTTTTGACAAAATCATCGGTACCGGTAATAGGACAGGTTGCTTATATACTCGGTATGATTATGGATGCTCTTTTTAAATTTACCAGTCAGTTTGGCATTACAAATATAGGACTGAGTATCATTCTTTTCACCATCATCATTAACCTCTTAATGTGGCCTCTGACGGTCTCGCAGCAGAGATCCTCCAAGCTGATGAGTGTGATGCAGCCGGAGATTCAGGCAATTCAGAAAAAATATAAAAACAAGACAGACCAGGCATCTGTGATGCGTATGCAGAGTGAGACAAAGGCGGTGTATGCAAAGTACGGAACGAGTATGAGCGGCAGCTGTCTTTTCCTGTTGATTCAGATGCCCATTCTGTTTGCTCTCTATCAGGTTATTTATAAGATTCCGGCATATGTGCCCAGTGTGTACAATGTATTTCAGACAATAGCAGATCCGCTTATGCAGCAGAACGGTTATATTTCTGTTCTGAATGAGATAGGGACGAAAATTAAGCCGGCGCTGGTTGATGAAGCCAGCTTAAATATGGTTATCGATTTCCTGTATAAGTTCACACCGGAGCAGTGGATCATGCTTGAGGGGAAATTCCCGGCACTTGCAGCTACCATTGCGACAGGAGCTGCAGAAATTGGAAAGATGAACTATTTCCTCGGCGTAAACCTCTCAACAGCACCTTTCCAGGGCTTTATGCCGAACCCGGCATGGATCATTCCCTTTGTTTCTGCGGCTGTACAGTGGTACTCTGCAAAACTCATGACGGATGCGACCAGAAACAGGAAAAGTTCCAGGGCAGATGAAGAAAATGTTATGGCGCAGCAGATGCAGAGTATGAACACTATGATGCCTCTGATGTCTCTTTTCTTCTGCTTCACTTTGCCGGCCGGTATTGGTATTTACTGGGTTGCCAGCGGACTGTGCCGCATGATTCAGCAGTTGATTATCAACAGCCAGCTGAATAAGATGGATATTGATGAAATTGTAAAAAAGAATCTTGAAAAGGCAAATGCCAAGGCGCTGAAGGAGGGAAAGAGCCCCTCGCAGATTAAGAGTAATACGGACAAAGTTCTTCGCAATGTAAAGAAGCAGGAGCAGGAAGCGGAAAATGAAGAAGAGGCGCTGCAGAAGAAAATAGATCGGGCGGCAAAGCAGGCGGCAGATTCTTCGGCATACTATAATAAGAATGCAAAACCCGGTTCACTTGCATCCAAAGCAAATATGGTTGCATTGTTTGATGAGCGCCAGATGGAAAAAAAGAAAAATAAGGGAAAGCAGGAGAGCCAGGATGAATAATATTACGGTATCTGCCAAGACCTATGATGAAGCAATTACAAAGGCACTGATTCAGCTTGAGACAACAAGTGAGCATCTGATTGTTGAGGTTTTAGAAAAGGGAAGCAATGGCCTTTTTGGTATGATCGGGAGCAGACCTTGGACCATACGGGCTCATGTGAAGAGTGAGGAAGAAGAGGCCAGAGAGCTGGAAGCAAAGCGTCAGGCTGAAGCGGAGCAGAGAAAAGAAAAGGAAGAGGCCGAGAGAGCTGCTGCAAGGGAAGCCGAGGAGAGAAAGGCGAAGGAAGCCGCTGAACAGGAGGCTGCCCGCAGGAGAGAAGAGGAGCAGAGAGAAGCTGCAAAGTCTGCTGAAGAAGCTGTAAGTGTACAGCCGGAGACAGCGAAAGAGCTGCAGGAGAAAAAGGAGTCAGGCAGAAAAGAGAGCTCCGAGAAAAAATCCAGATCAAGAGACGGAAGAAGAAATCACGTTGAGAAGCGTCGGGAGGAAAATGTCGGCAGAGAAGTACTGAAGGAAGAAGCAGAGGAAATTCAAAGCGCTGCAGCTGCGTTTCTCTCAGAAATATTCCGCGCTATGGAAGAAACGATTCAGATTGATACGGACTTTAACTATCAGGAAAATGAGCTCGCTGTCACCCTGAGCGGCGATGATATGGGAGCTCTGATTGGTAAGAGAGGTCAGACTCTGGATTCCCTTCAGTATTTAGTAAGCCTTGTGGTGAATAAGCATCGAGATGTCTATATTCGTGTCAAGCTGGATACAGAAAATTATCGTGAGCGCCGCGAGCAGAAGCTGCGTTCTCTTGCAAGAAATATTGCAAGAAAAGTAAAACAGACGAGACGTTCTGTCACTCTGGAGCCGATGAATCCCTATGAGCGCAGAATCATCCACTCTGCGCTGCAGAGGGATCCCTATGTCACAACCTGTTCTGAGGGGGAAGATCCCTATCGCCACGTTGTGGTTGTCTTAAAAAAGGATCAGAGATCTAAGCGGCGTGAGGAAAGGAACAGCGAGGAGTAAGGCTTTGGCGGAAGCCGGAATCGCAGAATTCTGCCTCTGCTGCTATAAAAGAGCATAGATATGGATGGCTTTGTGAAAGAAGGCTGTCGAAAACAGGAACATTTGTTTTCGCCTGCCTTCTCTTTCTTTACAGATTCTCTGAAAATAAGGTACTGGACTTTATTCAATGATACAGATAATATTCAGCTTGTAAGCCTGACAGGAAAAGCTTCGGGAGATGGAGGGCAGAAAAAATGAGGCATCAGAGAGAAAATGATACCATTGCTGCGATTTCCACAGCACTGGGGGAGAGCGGAATAGGAATCATCAGAATCAGTGGTACAGATGCAGTAGATATTGCGAGCCGCGTTCTGGACAGAGGAGTACGGAAGGCAGAGACACATACGATTCATTACCGGCATGCAGTCTGTAAAAATGAAATCATTGATGAGGTGCTGGTTTCTGTTATGCTTGCACCGCGAAGCTATACAGGAGAGAATACCGTTGAGATCAATTGCCATGGAGGCGTACTGGCGGTAGAGCGTGTGCTGGAGGAGGTACTGAAGGCAGGCGCTTCTCTGGCCGAGCCCGGAGAATTTTCCAAGAGAGCCTTTTTAAACGGGCGCATTGATTTGAGTCAGGCCGAGGCAGTGATGGACATTATACAGGCTAAAAATCGCTTTGCCCTGAAGGCAGCGGTCAGTCAGCTCAGTGGCACACTCTCAAAAAAGCTTAAGGAGCTCAGGAATCAGCTCCTTGACGAGACAGCGTGGATCGAGGCTGCTCTGGATGATCCGGAACATTATGATCTTTCCGGATATCCGGAGGAACTGGAGAAAAAAACAGATGCAATGATTGCAGATCTCGAAACTCTGATCCGGAATGCAGAAAATGGAAGAGTCATGAAGGAAGGTATTTCTACCGTTATACTTGGAAGACCAAATGCGGGGAAATCTTCTCTTATGAATCTCTTATCCGGCGCAGACAGGGCGATCGTGACAGATATTGCAGGAACGACGCGGGATATTCTGACCGAGCACGTCCGCCTTGCGGGACTGTCCTTAAATCTCACCGATACGGCGGGAATACGGGAGAGTGAGGATATTGTTGAAAGAATCGGAGTGGAGCGCGCCAGAAAAGCTGCGGAGGAGGCGGATCTTCTCCTGCTTGTGATTGATGGGAGCAGCGAGCTTCAGGAGGAGGACAGACTGCTTTTGCATGAAATCGAAGAAAAGAATGCCATTGTACTTCTCAATAAATCCGATCTGGACACACAGATATCGCTGGAAGAGCTTCAAAAACTCAGCTCCCATCCTGTCATACTCTTCTCCGCGAAAGACGGAACCGGCCTTTCCGAGATGGAAACGACGATGAGGGAAATGTTCTATCATGGGAATATCAATTTTAACGATCAGATTTATATTACAAACAGCAGACATAGAGAGGCACTGGAGCAGGCGCTGGCCTCTGTCAGATTAGTGAAGCAGAGTATCAAAAATGGTCTGCCGGAGGACTTTTTTTCTATTGACCTACAGGATGCCTATGAAAGTCTCGGCATCATCACCGGAGAGACATTGGAGGATGATGTTGTGAACCGCATATTTGAGAAGTTCTGTACCGGAAAATAAGGGAGTTTTATGAAGCGAGTAGTAGAAGAAAGCTATGATGTTGTAGTTGTCGGCGCGGGACATGCAGGCTGTGAGGCTGCACTCGCCTGCGCAAGACTGGGTCTGGAGACCATCATATTTACTGTCAGTGTCGATGCCATTGCACTGATGCCCTGCAATCCAAATATCGGCGGAACCTCAAAGGGGCATCTGGTGCGGGAACTGGATGCACTCGGCGGGGAGATGGGACATAATATAGATAAGAGCTTTATACAGTCCAGAATGCTGAATGAGTCGAAGGGACCGGCTGTACATTCTCTCCGCGCGCAGGCAGATAAGCAGGATTACACGAGAGAAATGCGAAGGACACTGGAACAGACGGAGCACCTCACCATACGTCAGGCGGAGGTCGCAGAGCTCATCACTGAAGAAATAGCGGATGGATTCGGCAAGAAGCGCTGTACAGGGGTCACTACAGTATCCGGCGCGCGCTATTACGCACAGGCAGTTGTTCTGGCCACAGGAGTCTATCTGAATGCGCGCTGTATTTATGGGGAGATCAGTGAGTATACGGGACCAAATGGTTTGAAGGCGGCAAATCATCTGACCTCCTCTCTGAAGGCAAACGGAATTCTCATGTATCGCTTTAAGACCGGTACGCCGGCGCGTGTAGATGGAAGAAGCATCGATTACTCCAAGATGGAGGAGCAGAGGGGAGATACGCCCATTATCCCATTCTCCTTTGACACAGATCCGGAGAAAATACAGAAGAAGCAGGTCAGCTGCTGGCTCACACATACCGGAGAAAAAGCGCACGAGATTATTCGCACAAATATCGACCGTTCTCCGCTCTATAATGGAAGTATAAAGAGCACCGGACCGCGCTATTGCCCCTCCATTGAAGATAAGGTAATGAAATTCCCGGATAAGGATGCACATCAGATCTTTGTTGAACCGGAAGGGCTCTATACACATGAGATGTATCTGGGTGGAATGTCGTCCTCACTGCCGGAGGATGTGCAATATGAGATCATACATTCAACGCCTGGACTGGAGCACGCAAGGGTCGTCCGGAACGCATACGCCATTGAATATGACTGTATTGACGCGCGACAATTGAAATCGTCTCTTGAGTTCAGACAGATAGAGAGACTCTTTGCGGGCGGACAGTTCAACGGAAGCTCGGGGTATGAGGAGGCGGCAGTACAGGGCTTTATGGCAGGGGTGAATGCTGCCATGTGCATACAGGGGCGAGAGCCGGTTGTGATAGACCGCTCTCAGGGTTATATCGGCGTACTGATTGATGATCTTGTGACGAAGGAAAGCCATGAGCCCTATCGTATGATGACCTCCCGCTCGGAGTATCGTCTGCTGCTGCGGCAGGACAATGCAGATCTGCGTCTGGAGGAGCTTGGCTACCGCATAGGTCTGGTCTCCGAGACGCGTATTCAGAGATTGCGGGAGAAAAAGAGTCAGATTGAAGCAGAAATTACGCGGCTGAAGAGCTGTTATCTGGGAGCCAATGCACGGGTTAATGAGATATTGGAGCAAAAGGGCTCCTCTCCGCTGAAGACAGGAGTGACACTGGCGTCATTGATCTGCAGACCGGAGTTGAGCTACGATGCGCTCACCGAGCTGGATCCGGGGCGTCCGATGCTTTCCAGGGCTGTGCGGGAGCAGGTAAATATCGAGATCAAGTATGAAGGTTATATTCGGCGTCAGGAACAGCAGGTGAAGCAGTTCAAACGACTGGAGAACAAGGCACTGCCGGTGGAGATTGATTACAGTAAAATCAGCAGTCTGCGCATTGAAGCAGCGCAAAAGCTGAATCTGGTGAAGCCGCAGTCTGTGGGACAGGCCTCCAGAATATCCGGCGTGTCGCCTGCAGATATCAGTGTACTGCTTGTCTGGCTGGAGGCAAGAGGAAGGAGTGCAGATGCAGAGACTGGAAATAAATGAGGAATGCGCCAAGACAGAGCGGGAATACTTTTCATTGTGGATGAGGGAGGCGCTTCAGAGCCTCTCGCTCCGGCTCACAGAGAGGCAGGAGGCGCAATTTTACCGCTTTTATGAGGATTTGATCGAAAAGAATAAGGTAATGAACCTCACAGGAATCACAGAGATGCATGCGGTGATCGTGAAGCATTTTGTGGACAGCCTCTCTATTGTTAAGGCGATTTCAGACCTTGGAGAAAAAGAATGGAGAGTCATTGATATCGGGACGGGGGCGGGTTTTCCAGGTATTCCCATGGCAATTATGTGGCCAAAACTTCATTTTACCCTGATGGACAGTCTGAATAAGAGAATTGCCTTTATTCAGGAGGAAGCAGCTCGTCTGGAACTGAAAAACATTGAAGCGGTACATAGCAGAGCGGAGGATCTTGCTAAAGACAGCTCCTACAGAGAGCAATATGACCTCTGCGTCTCACGCGCCGTGGCGAACTTATCCACACTTTCGGAATATTGTCTGCCATTTATCCACAAAGACGGAACCTTTATTCCGTTCAAATCTGGACAAGTCGAAGAAGAAAGAAGAGATGCAAAGAATGCACTCAGCATTCTGGGGGGAGTGGAGGATGCAATCATTCGCTTTTCATTACCGGAGGAAGAGGGTGAGCGCTGCCTGATTAGAATCAAAAAAATAAGAGCAACGCCACAAAAATACCCAAGGAAGGCGGGCCTTCCGGCAAAGGAACCTCTGCGTTGAATAAAAGGTTTCACGTGAAACATCGCTGCTGCATGGAGCGAAAGGACAAAGAAAGAACAATTATTTTGGAAAAATCAGAGTTTTCCAAATAGGGATTGCAGCATTAAAAGCAAGACTCAGTTATAAAGGTTCCACGTGAAACATTATGCATCCTGAAATTTGGATGCAGGTACAAGATGAAACAATCAAGTATGAAGCATTCGGAGTGTTAATGGAAGAAGAAAAGTCTCTTAAAGCATAAACGTTTCACGTGAAACCTATTCTGTGATATAATAGGAGCACTTGGCGAAAGCGAGCCACAGGCGAAGGTTGAGCCTAGAGCGAGTCATACCCGGAGACTTAACGAGTGCGAGCAGAGCGAAGCAGGAGTTTAGCCGCAGGGATATCATAATAGCAAAGAGTTCCATAAAAGGCCTGCACAAACTGAGTGATGACAACAAAATTATCGAGCGGCGAGAGATGGTTATATAGAAATAATTTGTAAAAGCGAAGCAAAATAGTTGCCATAAGGAAAGAAGAGATATCTGCACAAATGCTGACCCATATATGATTCAGTGATGGAGTCAGCATTTACAGTAAAGAGGAAAAATGAAAAAGATTATTGCGATGGCAAATCAAAAGGGCGGAGTTGGAAAAACCACAACTGCTGTCAATCTTGCTGCAGCTCTGGCAGAAGCAGAGCTGAGGGTGCTCGCTGTCGATTTTGATCCTCAGGGGAATCTGTCCAGTGGATTGGGCATAGAGAAAGATGAAACTGTCAGCTCAGTGTATGAACTTATCATGGGGCATTGCGAGATTGCAGATGCGATTCAGAGAAGTTATTCGCCTTATCTCGATATTATCCCATCCAATATCAATCTTTCCGGGGCAGAGATAGAACTTCTGGATATGGAAAAACGAGAGGCAAGGTTGAAGGACTGTCTGAATCTGGTGGCAGATCGTTATGATTTTATTCTGATTGATTGTCCGCCTTCTCTGAGTTTATTGACCATTAATGCCCTGACAGCTGCGACGGATGTGCTCATTCCTATTCAGTGTGAGTACTATGCGATGGAGGGACTGAATCAGATGTTGAAGAGCATACAGCTGATCCGGAAAAAACTGAATCCGGAGCTTCGCATCAACGGTATTGTGTTTACAATGTATGATGCAAGAAATAACCTTTCTCAGCAGGTGATAGATAGTGTCAGAGAGGCGTTGCATGAGTATATCTACGAGACAGTAGTTTCAAGAAATGTTCGTGTCGCAGAGGCACCGAGCTATGGGATGCCGGTGACAGAGTATGACCCCAAATCCAACGGCGCTGAAAACTACAGGAAACTTGCCGCGGAACTTCTGTCCAGGGAGGATGGGCTATGAGTGTAAAGAAAACAGCAGCAAAAAGCAGGCGAGGGCTTGGAAAAGGTCTGAAGCTGCTTATGGGAGACATCGAGGAAGAAAATCTGAAGACTGATACAGAAGAGAAGCAAGTAGAGGAAGAAACAGTCTCTGGAAATACAGGGGCACATAAGAGTGTTGCAACAGAGACAGGGGAGAGACTGGTAAAGCTCTCAGAGATCTATGCAAATGAAAATCAACCTCGAAAGAACTTTGATGTATCCGACCTGGCGGAACTGACATCTTCTGTACGTCAGTATGGAATTTTACAGCCCCTTCTTGTTCAAAAGGAGGGGACAGGATATCGAATTATCGCAGGAGAGAGAAGATATCGGGCGGCAAAGGCAGCAGGATTGAAAGAAATTCCTGTCATTATCCGAAATTACAGCAGTCAGCAGGCGGCAGAAATCTCTATCATAGAAAATGTTCAGCGTGCAGACCTGAATCCTCTGGAAGAAGCAATGGCTTATCAGATGCTGATGAAGGACTATGGTCTGAAGCAGGAAGAGATTGCAGAGCGCGTCAGCAAGAACCGAACCACGATAACAAATGCACTTCGCCTTCTGAAGCTCTGCCAAGAAGTGCAGGAAATGGTTGCAGAGGGGGCGTTATCCGCCGGTCACGCACGTACACTGGTGAGTCTTGAGGATGCAAAGCTGCAGCGGGATATCGCCGCCATAGTAGTAGAAAAAAGCCTCAGCGTGAGAGAGACAGAGCGACTGGTAAAGCAGGCGGGAAAATCGAAGAAGACAGAAGGTACAAAAGAAAATAGACAGGCTTCCTATGATATTTTCTATCAGGAGTATGAGGACCGCATGCGTAGTATTCTTGGAACAAAGGTTCATATCAGCCGGAGAGATAAAAATAAGGGAAGAATTGAAATTGATTATTATTCTGCAGCGGAGCTGGAGCGCATCATGGATCTGCTGAGGAGCATTCGTCATTAATATTCGGAGGCAAACATATGCAGAATTGGCTTCTGATACTGGGTATGGCCGGGGAAGGGATACTGCTTATACTTGGTCTGTTGCTGTATCTGAAATATCGTAAACTGTACCACGCATACGATCTGTTTATGCGGGGAAAGGATGCGGAGAGTCTTGAGGACACGGTTATAGCACTGGGAGAGGAGATCAGAGATCTCAGAGCTGAAGACAGGGCAAATAAGGATGCAATACGTGTTCTAAATAAAAATCAGAGGGCATCCTTTCAGAAGTTTGGAATCGTCCGTTACAATGCATTTAAGGATATGGGCGGTAATATGAGCTTTGCAATTGCAGAGCTGGATTATACAAATTCAGGTTTTATTATCAATACAGTTCATTCGAGAGAGGGATGCTATCTGTATATTAAAACAGTAGATTGCGGGCAGACAGAAATATTGCTCAGTGCGGAAGAAAAGGAAGCCCTGGAACAGGCGTTGGGATACTTGAATCGATAAGATATAGAGCACGGAGAGAGATGCTGTTATGGGGAGAGGCATCAGAAGACGCTACTATGGATACGAAATACAATGCAATTTGAACCTGCTTTTGTGGGGATGTGCACTGATAGTATTGGGATTATTGGGAACGGCAGTCTTAACAGAAAAATTTCTTGGGATTTATCGAGGTTTACAAGAGGTACTCCTGTTTGGACATGCCGCTTCTCTTTTTATTGTGAGTATAAAAGCTGTCGCTGTAAGGGGAGTACAAAAGTTTCCACTCTATATAGGTGCATTTTTCTTACATGAAGGCATTCGCATTGAAAAAAGGAACAGGAGAAGTTTTGGCTGCACATTTGTTTTTACATTACTTCTGATGCTTCTGTTTCGCTGGCTCACCTTTCAGCTATACAGACGGTCCTGTGAGTGGGGCATTTCATCTTTTGTCATCTGGGTTCTGCTTCTCACAATTCTGTATTTGAAGCTGTCGTATACCAGAGTTTTTCATAGACTTATGATGCTGTTCTGCCTTTTAATGAGCATTCAGTGGCTGGAAGTGGCACCTGCACTGACGCATTATGGTTTCGGACTGGAGGGAATCGAAGCAGAAATCAAGATGGTAGCGGGCATACTCGGAGTACAGAAGGCCCTGTATTATTTCGCGCTATGGATGTCAGGATCTTGTTTTTTCTCTGCGGCGATACAATTTCAGGCGCTGCGATGGGCAAATCGACAGAGTTTCCTATATGCAAGTAAGAGGGAGACAGAGCAAAGGCAATATCAAACCCGGCTGAAGGAGATGAAACAGAAACACCGCTCGGAGCTGCAGCTAATGATACATCATCTCAAGACGCCACTCAGTGCAGCACAGGGACTGCTCGATTTGACGGCCCTTCTGCCGGCAGATGATGTGAGGTCTCATGAGTATATCAGAAGAGCCGCCTCTGTAATGAAAAGTATGAACCAGACTATTTCGCTCTGTCTGCATGAGAATCAAGTTGGAATCTTTACAACAGCGGAATTGATGGAAACTGTTCTGGGACTGCAGATGGCAGGACATACAAAAGAACTGATTGAGTATCAAAATATCAGCCCGAAGGAGGAAATACGGGGAAATAAGCTGCAGCTTGCCCATGCAGTTCACAATATTGTGGAGAATGCGATTCAGGCTGTGGACAAGCAAAGTGGAAAGATATATATCTGTGTAAAAGCGAAGGATCGATACATTCAAATTTCTGTGCGGGACAATGGAACAGGTATTTCTGAGAGGGAACAACATTTTATTTTTAAGCCCGGTTATTCCGGACATCATTCCAGTGGCATGGGACTGCCTGTTATGCGACAAATTATCGATCAGCACGGGGGATGGATTGCAGTTAAAAGTACCCTGGGGGAGTATACAGAATTTAAAATATATTTAAAGGGACAGGACAGCAAGGATGCGGAGGAAGAGAATACTTGTGCTTGATGATAGCAGAGATATACTGTATACATTGGAGCAGCTGTGCTTGTTTCAGAACTGGCAGCCATTTTTAGCAAGCTGCTTTGATGAGGCCGTTGAGATTTTACAAAACGAACAGATAGATCTGGTTTTGGTTGATTATTATATGCCGGGGATGAATGGAGTGCAGGTAATCAGAAAAATTCGAAGAAAAATGCCCAAAATTCCAATCATAGTGCTCACAGTGGCAGAACAGGAAAATATTTTCAGGCGGGCAATGCAGGCGGGAGCCAGTGATTATGCATTGAAGCCAATAAAAGTGATAGATCTGATTGCCAGAATCAAGGCCCATTTGAATTACACAGCACAGGTATTTACATTGAGAGAACACGAGAAGGGAATCAGTGCTGTCACCTTGGAGCAGGTAGAGAAAGTTTTGCAGAAGCAGGAGAAATTTCTTGAGCTCGAGGAGCTGGAGAAACAGATTGGTATCAAGAAAAAGACGCTGCATCGCTATCTCTTGTATCTGGTTCGGATGGGAAAGGTACAGGAACAGTATTCTTACGGGGAGCTGGGAAGGCCGAAAATTTTATACTTATGGAATCAAAATGTAGCTGGATGAATGTCAGAGTTGTAATGGAGAGACCTTAGTGATAGAGAAAAATCACTTTGGTCTCTTTTATTTGTCAAAAAATATATTTCAGGAAAAATGAAAGAAATAATGCAGAGAAAAATGAGAAAAAATAGAAAATAATCATAAAAAATAGTATCCTCGGCATGATATAAGAAAAAAATAAAGATTTTAATGAACCTTTCATCTGAGAATGTCGTCATTTTATAAAAGAGCGGAAAAGGAGCAGTACAGATGAAAGATATAGCCTATAGCAGAATGCCTCTATACTCCATGGTGCGCGAGACTATGGATCTCTCTTATGGAAGAAATTATCTGTTTCTATTATTTTTTGAGGGGACTGTAGAGAAAGGATTTTATATAGATCCCTATGAGGAAAACAGATTGACAATGTTCCAGAGCTGTAAGGAGCTGGAACAGAAGATAGAAAGACTGATTATTTGTTTGCAGGAGCAGGATAGGCGAGGTGAGTTGGTGAAGTGCTGCAATCGCTGGATTAAGAGGGGACTGCCGGAAAATATAAGCGCCGCGCTTTGTTTTTCCGTACTTCCAGATGGGACATGGAAGGGCCGTATTTATTGCAGCAGTGAAGGGGAGGAATCTTATTTTACCGGGCGTCATGAGCTGAGAGAACTGCTAAAGATAAAGTTTTGTGATCATTCCGATGTGGAATAAAGGGAGGGAGGTTGAAAGAGAAATGGGGAACAGAGAAGGATATTGGCGTTGGAAGGGAGCAGCAATTTTACTGCTGTCGCTTTTGATAGCTGTAGCAGAAAATGTGTCTTGCTGTGCGGCAGAGATACCCACACATTTTACGAAGGAAGCCATCATGGCGGCAGGCGTTGAAGATGAGAATTTTGCAGAGGCGATCTATGAGAGCATTGCAGAAAAGATAGAAAATGATTCATATTTTGTAGATGTAACATGGGACACCACACAAATATTAGAAAATTATAAGGATGAGAATTTAATAGGTGAATTAGCTGTAATTGAGGCGACTAGAAGAAATATAAAAAGTATTGAAGGAATTAAATTATTAAAAAACACTTTTGAAATTTATTTAAATGAAAATGAAATACATGATTTAGGGCCCTTGAAAAGAGATGTCGGAAATTCAACAGATAAATTATATTTTAATAACACACATATCCGAATAGCAAATGGTAATTTCCAAAACATCATTCCTTCCGAACTCATTGGAACCTTCAATGGAAATATCACTGTGGACAGCACAATGTCCTTTGAGCCGGTGCAGCTGAATTATCTCTATGACGGACAGGCGAAAGAGGTCGGCTTGGATTTTGGGCTGCAGCTGCATGGCGCTGCAGGAGGTGTCTTCAATCAGGCATATTCGGAAGCTGAGACAGAAAACAAGGTAAAGGCGAGCTGGACCACATATGCAGATTATACCAAGCGCTACACAGGAACCAGAATTCGTTTTCCCGGCCTGGATGGAAGCCTGAGGATCGCTGCAAATGCAAATGAAAATCTGTCTCCCTATATGCCTGCGACAGTGCACTACTGGTCCGATAATCTTGTCGAGAGAAAGCTGAACCTGGTTTGGAATTATCCCTTTGAGACCCTGTTTTACAGAAGCCTGAGGCAGAATACCGAGGTAGAGCTGCGCGGCGGCATCGTTCTGACTAAGACAAATCCGGAGGGAGAGGGGCTGGAAGATGCGCGCTACGAGCTGTATCGGGTGCAGGGGGCTGTGAGGAGCCGCTATCCGGATGCGGACACGCTCTTTACGACAGATGCCGGAGGAGGCCTTGTGATCTCCGCACTTCCGGAGGGAACTTATGAGCTTGTGGAAACGGATGCGCCAGAGGGCTATCTGCTGGACAAAAGGCCGATCAGTGTGGAAGTTAAGCCGGGGCCAGCGACAGCAGCGGAGCGTATCGTTGGCGGCTATTCAGAAATCACGATCACGGAGGACGGCGCCGAGTTTCAGCCGCAGTGGGACAGCATAAAAGAGAAGGACGCAGCGGGACATACACATACGAAGCATATCATGCGAATGAAGAGCGGCAGTACGAGGCTTCTTCGCGCGGAAGCGCTCGGTGTCGATTGCTTTATCCGAAACGGCGGAGAGGGCATACAGAACTTGAAGGGCGAGCTGAATCCCGGAACGGGTTACAGTGAAGGAAGTGGGACAGAGCTTAGACTCTATGCAGGCAGCGCAGAGCTCGGAGTATACCACAGCGCCGGGGAGCTCAGAGCAGCGCTGAATCAAATTCTGACGGAAAAAGGGATGGATGAGGATTTTGGGAATCTCCGTATCGAGGCGCATTTTGTCTATGAGCAGACAGATCCGTCCCGGTTTACGGTTGTTCGGCAGGTCAATGAGCCAAAGCAGAATACGCCACCGGGAAAGGATGAGCCGAAGCCACTTTCGATTGAGCGTCTGAAGCAGGTGCGTGTAAAGAAGATATGGAGTCAGGAGCATCACCCGGCGAGAGCTCTATTTCGTTTGCTGCTGATTCTCGGAGACAGAAGCACGCGTGTCGTCGGGAAGACAAAAGAAGCAGAGATGCAGAATGGCTGGACGGCGGAGTGGAGTTTCAGGGAGATCAGGCGCGAACTCGTCGGAACGAGCTCCGACGCCCTGAAGCCGGGGGCAGGCAAGGGCAGTGACAGCAATGCCTCCCCATCCAATGCCAGACTTTACGATGAGGATGGTGTACTTCTGGATGGAATGGTTCTGGACGATCTGATTCTCGGTATACGGGTTGAGGAGGTAGATACTCCGGAAGGCTGGTCAGCCGAGTACAGCGAAGGACGTCTGGACAGCCAGGGAAATGCCATGTTTCTGGTCCTGAACAGGAGAAAACCAGAGAGGCCGGATGAGCCCACAGAGCCGGAGAAGCCGTATAAACCAGATGAACCGACTGAGCCGGAGAAGCCGACAGAACCGGGCAGGCCGAAAAAGCCGGAACGTCCGGGAGGATCAACAGAGCCACATGGCCCGGTGCCTCCGGAGCAGCCGCCTGTCTCAGAGCTGCCGGAACATCCGGGAGCCCCAAGGCCGGAGCCGCAGGAGCATCGTATTATAAAGCGGCTTGTGGGACTGCCCTATGGAAGAATAGGGGAAGTAGAAGGGCAGGATGCAGTCCGCAGAGTGCGTGCCCGTGTCCCTGAGATGGGAGAAGAGGCAGGAAATCCCATGCTGAGGCTGGCGCTGATCTGGGCTGTTGCAGTGTTTCTGTACCTGCTGACTACAGCGTTGCGGGACAGGCTGGGAAAGGGGAGAGGAGAGAAGAAATGCAGAAGGAGCTGAGAGGACTCAGTGCACAGGAGCAGTATGTCGTGGGGCTGGTTCAGAGCTATCAGTCTGGAGATCTGGAAGCCTATAATAAAATTTATTCTCTGAGCTATCCAGGAATATATTATTTTGTTTTAAAAATGGTGCGAGATCAGTACGAGGCACAGGACATCACACAGGAGGTCTTCGTAGCAGTATATCAGAACCTGAAGAAGTTGAAAGAACCGCAGAGCTTCAAAAAATGGATCAATCGCATCGCCTGGCACAGCACCATAGATTATTTGAAATCAAGGCGCATGAACAGCACAGCCGGTTGCGATCTGGATGCGCTGCTGGAGACAGATGAGCTGGAGGAGCAGATCTCTGATGCCGGAGAACAGATTCTTGCGACAGAACGGCATAATGTGGTTATGAGTGCAGTGGATCAGCTGAATCCAATGCTGCGCACCACTGTGCTGCTTCGTTTTTTTAATGATCTGAAGGAGAGAGAGATCGCCGAGATCATGGATGTGCCGCTTGGTACAGTAAAACGGCGCCTGATGATTGCCAAAAAACAGCTGTCCGGAAAGCTCACCGGTATGTATTCTGTATTTCCGTATTTCTTTCTTCGTCATTCTGCAGCAAAGCAGTGCCGCAGGGCATTGGGCTGCGCAGAGGCCGCAGTACCGGCAGCACTGTGGAAGAGAGGAGCGCTTGCGACCGGGGTGACGGCGGGAATTGCGGCAGCTGTAGTGATGCAGGGACCGTCCATACAGGAGCTTTACTACTATGGCGATACGCACTATGTCAACGAACAGACCGTGGAGTGGACTGTGAGCAGTGTATTGCCGATTAAGGAAGTTTGCATTGAGGGGAGGAGCTGGAGGATTGAAGAAGAAAATGGACTGTACAGGGTGAATATCCCGGAAAATGGCAGCTATATGCTTACTGTGACAGATGTGGCAGGGCAGAGGGCAGAGCAGCCGCTGGAGATCACAAATATTGACTCTGAGGCACCGATTTACTGCACGTACAGAGAAGAGCACGGCAGCCATATGCGGCTGCGCTTTCAGGACGCGCTGTCCGGCATCAATTGGGAGCGGACAGAATTCAGAAATGTGGATGGAGAGCAGATTCAGGCGACAGCGATTGACAGACAAAAGGGCGAAGTTTTGTTTCCGGCGGACTGTTTTCCGCTGGAGATTCAGGTCGAGGATATGGCCGGGAACTACAGTGTTTATGCATTGCAGCGCAACACGATAGAATATTTTGAGGATGAGGAGGCAGCGGATGAAGAGATATAAGAGACAGTTCCTGTTCCTTCTCTGCCTTTGTACATTTTCTGCTGTAATTGGTACAGAGGCCCTTGCAGATATGAAAACGGCACCAGCTGATCAGACAGAGGATTTGACGGAGATTATACCGGAACAGCTTTCAGTCACAGAACTGACAGAGGCAGAGGGCGAGGTCTGTGTGGAGCCGGAATTCTCCTGGCTGGATGAGAAACAGGAGAGCTTCCGCCTGAGTTATACAGTCACGAATCAGAGTGATATGGTGATTCCTGAGACGGAGCTTTGCGTCTGCTTCCCGGAAACCGGAGTGTTGCGTTTTGATAGCTGCGAGCTCACAGAGGCAGGGGAAACAGATGGCAGGCTGAATCTGGAGCAGGATCAAAGCTGCATGAAGCTGTTCGTCTCAGATTTTCCGATTCAGGCAATCTGTAGAGTGACTGCGCAGGGCAGGGCAAAGAGAGGAGGTGCTGTCCGTGCAGAGAAGCAAATAGAAAATACTGTCGGAGCAGAGGGAGTCGAAGTGCAGGACGGGGAGCTCAGCGCTGCGGAGGAGATGGAGATCTCACTGATTCTGCGCGGCTATGGTTTGGAGCATTCAAACCGGGAGTTATTTGATATTCCATTGAGAGAGCGGGCTGTACAGCTGAGGCGCAGCGGAATACTGGTGATTAATCTGATGCAGTCAGGAAAAGTTCCAATGCAGGAGCTGATGCTCATAGGGTCTCTGGCGGGGCTTGAAAAAAGTGCCTATGGGAAGAGCAGCCGGAGAAGACCTGCGCTGTTTACAGCGCAGAGCGGAGAGGAAGGGCACAGGAAGCTGCACTTTCTCTCACTGTATGAAAAGAATCAGAGTGGAGGCGCTGCAAGAGTGCGTATGATCTTCGTATCACTGCTGATCGCGCTCTTCAGCTTTGCAATATCAGAGAGAATCTGTACACGCAGAGCACTCCGGCGTGCGGAGCGGCAGCGCAGCTTTTCTGCGATTTCGAAACAGAGTGCAGGTGACAAAAATTAAAAGACCGGAAAACCAGAATTCTGGTTTTCCGGAATGGTTCAGAGTTCAATCAGCTGATACTCTGTCATGGAGGAACTGAGGAGCTGCGCTTCTCTGCGGTGACAGGTGAAGATTAGCACCTGCATATCAGGAAAAGCATCAGGCAGCCAGTTTAAAACCGTGCGCAGTCGTTCCTCATCGTAGTTTACAAAGCTGTCATCAAAGAGCAGCGGGAGATGGAAGCTCCCCTTCTGCATGAGTTCGGCAGCAGCGAGGCGCAGCGCGAGGTAGACCTGATCCATAGTTCCGGCACTGACCTGCTCCAGAGGAATCAGCTTCTCGCTGGTGTTGAGATAGACATTCAGATTCTGGTCTATGCTTAGAGAGCTGTAGATGCCCCCGGTTACACCGCGGATCAGCTCAGAGCTTCGCTGGTTCAGATACAGTCCGAAGGAATCCCGTATGGTGGTAGAGAGGCGGGTCATCGTGTCCTGAGCCAGCGTGATCGCTTCAATTTCTCCGCGCAGGCGCTCATTCTCTGCGACGAGATTTTTGAGCCCCGCAGCTTCTGCCCTTCGCTGAGACAGGAGCTCCAGCTGTTGCTCCAGGAGCCATTGGTTTTTCTGCTGTCCACTGATCGCGGCGTCGGTCTGGTTTTGCAGTTTACTCAGCTGTGCAAGGCGCTCGCTTATCTGTGTGACTGTCTTTTCATGCTGTTCTGTCTGCGCACAGCTCTGCAGCAGGCTGTCAATCTGCGCGTTCAGGGTATCGCGTATTGTCTCTGCTTTCTCCGGCTCTGATGCAGGGCTTGTGTCCGTGGCAGTTTCTGAAGCAAGATGGAAGTGCTCCTGTATGAGCGTCTGCAATGCGCCGTGAGCAGCGCTGCAATATTTCTTTCTCTGCTTGTCTGTGCAGTAGAGGAGCAGGGCGATCAGGGCGGAGATTGCCGCTGCAGCATCGAGCAGTGCACTGAGCGGCAGAGCGAGCGGCGTATACAGGATAGTATTGTTTTTTGAGGCAAGGAGAGCTGCGATCACTAGAAGCAGAGCAGTGAGCGCAAAGGAAATGGCTCCGATCCGGAATCCGGCTGCGGCGGAGCGCTGCGCAGCACTTTGATATTGCTGAAAGGCCGCATCCAGCCGCTCACGAAAGGCGAGGATATCTTCGCGACCGGAAAAGTGCTTGTCAAGAAGTGTCTGCTGCTCCGCGGAGAGTCGCTGAAGCAGCGCTTCCTTTTTTCCCTGAAGCTCGCTCTGCAGCTTTTTTGTCTCATCCCGGGAGCTGGTGAGGGCTCTGATCTGATTTTTATTCTCAGGTGCAGAGATGAAGTCTTCTATTTTTCGTATTTCAGAGAGCGTGGCCGTATATTTTTTGGTGACATCCGGCAGGAGTTGTTTTTCAAAGCCTTTCCTCTGTTCTTTTAAGAAGGCGCTGGCCTTTGAGATGTTGAGCGCACGGTTTCCGCTCGTATTCATATTGGCAATATAATTTTTCAGCTCGCTGACCATGCCGTCGTCTGTGGCGCTCTTCAGTTGCTGTATGCTCACTGTATTGGCGTAGGCGGTCTCACTGAGATTTCCGAGCAGCTGCTGCATGAAAAGCTGTGGATTCTCAACCGGGGTTCCGCTGCTTTCGTTTGTGACAGAGAGATCCAGCGGATTTTTTCTGAAATCCCGTTCAATGCGGTACAGCTGTCCCTGAGCCTCAAGCCTGAGACTGCCCCCGTAAGCGCCATCCCCAAACCAGGGCTCATAACGGGAGAAGAGATCGTTCCGGGCGGCCCTTCCGCGCGCCCGCTCCAGGCCGTAGAGCATCGCGCGGAGAAAAGCGTGCAGTGTGGACTTTCCGGCTTCATTTCCCCCGTAAATGATATTGAGATGATCGCCGAAAGCGATGTGATAATGATGTATTTTTCCAAAACCCCGAATCGTAAGCTCCTTCAGAATCATGTGCCTGAGCTCCTTTCATCGGTTGTGCGAAGCAGGGCGTTGACGCCGTAGTAGAGCGCCTTGCGATCGAGCTCACTCATATCCGGACGATCGAGCTCCTGGATGAAAAAGCCGATCATGTCGGAGGGATGTTCCGCGAAGAGACGCGGAAAATCATACCTTGGTTCGGATTCGTCGATCAGCTCTGCGATGCGATAGCGATCCTTCAGGCGATCGGCCTCAAACAGAATATCCGGGTCGCGCATCCCTTGAATTTTCAGTCTGTAGATGTTGTGAGCACCCCGGCGGCGGATCTCCTCCTCTACATTCATGAGCAGCTCCTCATTGGTAGATTCGGGCGTGACCTGGATTTTCAGTGAGATGTACTGAAGCTTTGAGAGGGGAATGAAGCGGAGCGAAGAGAGCTGTCGCGTGCTGTCGTCTATTTCGCCGACATAGCATCCATGCGCACCGGTTTCCGTGAGATCCAGAGGTTCCGGGGAGCCGCACCAAACGACTCTGTCTGAACAAAGAGCCTGAGGCTTATGAATATGACCCAGGGCACAGTAGCTAAAGCCGGCAGCGGCAAGTGTACTGGGGTTCAGAGGGAGATGTCTAGCGTCGCCGCCATGGCAGAGAAGGATGCGGATGCTCTCGTTTTCGGGAATATGAAGCGAAGCGAGCAGATCCTCTGTGATTTCCTTCTGATGGTAGGAGAAACCATAGACCTCCGTGTGCAGCTTGGGAAGAGCTATACTGTCAAGCTCTGCAGTTGTGATATAGTGGACATTTTCCGCCCAGGTAAAGGAGAGGAGAGCAGAGCTCTCCCGAATATAGTCGTGATTTCCGGCAATGATGACAATCTGCACCGCAGGGATCACAGAAAAGAGATAATTGACCTCTTTCAGCTCTCGGAGTGTCGGCTGGCGGTGAAAGAGATCCCCCGCGATCAGAAGCAGTTCTGCCTGCTCTGTTTTTACAGTCGCAACAATCGAAGCGAGCGAGGCTTTTACAGCCTGCTCGCGTTCTCTGGCCCAGGGCTTATCCGAGTCCGGGCACATTCCGTAGTGAATATCGCCGGTGTGAACAAATTTCATACCGCACTCCTTGCCTGTATTTACAGCTCGCAGTTGCCGACCGTGCGCGGGAAGGGCAGTACGTCGCGGATATTTCCGACGCCGGTCAGGTACATGACGCAGCGCTCGAAGCCGAGTCCGAAGCCTGCGTGGCGGGTGGTTCCGTACTTGCGGAGATCCAGATAGAAGTCATAGGTCTCCTTATTCATGCCGAGTTCCTCGATGCGGGAGAGGAGCTTCTCATAGTCGTCCTCTCTCTGACTGCCCCCGATGATCTCTCCGATACCGGGAACCAGACAGTCCATCGCTGCGACGGTCTTTCCATCCGGATTCAGCTTCATGTAGAAGGCCTTGATCTCCTTCGGATAGTCGGTGACAAAGATAGGGCGTTTGTAGATCTGCTCCGTGAGATAGCGCTCGTGCTCGGTCTGCAGGTCGCAGCCCCAGCTGACCTTGTAGTCAAACTCATCGTTGTGCTTTTCCAGAATTTCGACCGCCTCTGTATAGCTCACGCGGCCAAAATCGGAATTTACGACGTGATTCAGGCGCTCCAGAAGGCCCTTGTCCACAAAGGTATTGAAAAAATTCATCTCTTCCGGAGCGTTCTGAAGAACATAGCGGATGACATATTTCAGCATCGCCTCGGCGAGCTCCATGTTGTCGGAGAGCTCTGCGAAGGCGATCTCCGGCTCAATCATCCAGAATTCCGCCGCATGGCGGGTTGTGTTGGAATTTTCGGCGCGGAAGGTCGGTCCGAAGGTATAGATGTTCCGGAAGGCCTGGGCAAAGGTCTCAGCATTTAGCTGTCCGCTGACGGTGAGATTGGTCTCCTTGCCGAAGAAATCCTCACTGAAGTTTACAGAGCCGTCCTCGTTCTTCGGAACATGATTCAGATCCAGCGTTGTGACGTGGAACATCTCCCCGGCCCCCTCAGCGTCACTGGAGGTGATGAGCGGTGTGTGCACGTAGACGAAGCCCTGCTCCTGAAAGAAGCTGTGAATCGCATAGGCGATCAGGGAGCGGACACGGAAGGTCGCCTGAAAGAGATTGGTGCGCGGCCTGAGATGCGGAATCGTGCGGAGAAATTCTGCGGAGTGGCGCTTCTTCTGCAGGGGGTAGTCGGCGGCAGAGCTTCCCTCGATGGAGATCTCCTCTGCCTGGATTTCAAAGGGCTGCTTTGCCTCCGGCGTCGCAACCAGCGTGCCGCGGATGATGAGCGCAGCGCCGACATTTACCTTGCGGATTTCAGCAAAATTTTCCATGCTGTCATGGTATACGACCTGAAGCTGATCGAACCAGGTTCCGTCACTGATCATCAGAAAGCCAAAGGTCTTTGAGTCTCTGTTGGAGCGCACCCATCCGCCGATGGTGATCTCTCTGCCGAGGTAGCGCTCCTTGTCTTTCTGAATATCCCGGACTGTAGTAAATTTCATTTGGATACGTCCCTTCTTTTTGAAATATGAGAAGGCGCAAAAGCGCCTGATTAGTTCTATTCTACCCCATTTTCAATAAAAATAACAGGCGGAATCGCAATGTGCGCGAGGAAGAATTATATTTGAAGGCGAATGTAAAATGTGGACATGATTTTTGGAAAAGCAGGGGTATTTTTTGTATACTTTAGTACAAAATGTGCTATACTAAATATAGAAACTGAGATTAAGGAAACAGGCAGTGAAAGGCTGAAATTCAGTTGCGAGGTGATACCGTGATTAAAAAAGAAATGATTGCCATGCTTCTTGCCGGAGGTCAGGGCAGTCGGCTTGGCGTTCTCACACAGAAGGTTGCAAAGCCGGCCGTATCTTTCGGAGGAAAGTACCGTATCATCGACTTTCCTTTGAGTAATTGCATTAATTCAGGTGTGGATACTGTCGGTGTGCTCACCCAGTATCAGCCGCTCCGCCTCAATGCACATATCGGAATTGGAATTCCGTGGGATCTGGATCGCAATGTGGGAGGTGTCACGCTGCTCGCACCCTATGAGAGTGCAAAGGGGAGTGACTGGTACAGCGGAACGGCCAATGCGATCTATCAGAATATAGAGTATATTGATTCCTATAATCCGGATTATGTCCTGATCCTCTCCGGGGATCATATTTACAAGATGGATTATGAGGTGATGCTGGATTACCACAAGGCAAATAGGGCGGATGTTACCATTGCGGTTATGCCGGTTCCGATTGAGGAGGCGAGCCGCTTCGGTATCATGATTACAGATGAGATGAACCGCATCACGGACTTTGAGGAAAAGCCGGCAGTTCCGCGAAGCAATCTGGCATCCATGGGGATATACATCTTCTCCTGGCCGGTTCTGAAGGATGCGCTGTTAAAGCTCCGCGAGGTACCGGAGTGCGATTTCGGCAAGCATGTCATCCCTTATTGTCGCGACAAAGGGCAGCGTCTCTTTGCTTACGAGTTTACGGGGTACTGGAAAGATGTCGGAACACTTTCCTCCTACTGGGAGGCCAATATGGAGCTGATCGACATCATCCCCGAATTTAATCTCTATGAGGAGTACTGGAGAATTTTCACGAAGAGCGATATTATACCGCCGCAGTATATTGCGGAGCATGCGCACATAGAGAGAAGCATCCTCGGTGAGGGTTGCGAGATCTATGGCTCTGTCTACAATTCGGTGATCGGCGCAGGCGTCATCATCGAGGAGGGGGCAGAGGTGAGAGATTCTATCATCATGAGAGAATCTGTTATCAAGGCGGGCGCGAAGATCAATAAGGCCATACTTGCGCAGAGCGTCGAGATCGGCGCGAACTGCGTGCTGGGCGTGGGTGAGTATCATGACAGCTGCTATGATACCCGGGTCTACAATTCGGACCTTGTAACTGTCGGGGAGAAATCCGTGATTCCGGATGGGGTTCAGATCGGCAAGAATACTGCGATCTGGGGCAACACGAACGCGGAGGATTATCCCGACGGAGTGCTGAACAGCGGCGGAGCGATAGTAAAGGCAGGTGGTCTGAGATGAGAGCTGTCGGAATCGTTTTAGCAGGGGGAAACTCCAAGAGGATGAGGGAACTCTCTAATAAGAGAGCAATCGCAGCCATGCCGATTGCGGGAAGCTATCGGAGTATTGATTTTGTGCTGAGCAATATGTCAAATTCACACATCCAGAAGGTGGCGGTGTTTACGCAGTACAATTCCCGCTCTCTGAATGAGCATCTGAGCTCCTCAAAGTGGTGGGATTTCGGAAGAAAGCATGGTGGAATGTACGTGTTCACGCCCACCATCACAGCGAAGTCGAGTGACTGGTATCGGGGAACAGCAGATGCACTGTATCAGAATCTGAGCTTTTTGAAGAACAGTCATGAGCCCTATGTCGTGATTGCAGCCGGGGATGGCATCTATAAGCTCGATTATAATAAGGTGTTGGAATATCATATCGAGAAGAAGGCCGATATCACCGTGGTCTGCAAGGAGGCCTCCGAGGAGGAGGATATCACACGCTTCGGGGTTCTGGAGCTGAATGAAGACGGGCGGATCACGCAGTTTGATGAGAAGCCCATGGTGGCGGAGTCGAATGTGATTTCCTGCGGCATCTACGTCGTGCGGAGACGTCAGCTGATTGAGCTGATTGAGCGCTGTGCGGCAGAGGATCGCTATGATTTTGTGCGGGACATTTTGGTGCGCTATAAAAACCTGAAGCGGATCTATGCATATAAATTAAATTCCTACTGGAGTAATATTGCCAGCGTGGACAGTTATTTTAAGACCAACATGGATTTCCTGAAAAAGGATATACGGGATTACTTCTTCCGCAGCTATCCGGAGGTATATACCAAGGTGGATGACCTTCCGCCCGCAAAATATAATCCGGGCTCAGAGGTGAGAAATTCACTGGTATCCAGTGGCTGCATACTGAATGGGACAGTGGAGAATTCCGTACTGTTCCGTAAGGTCTATGTGGGAAACAACTGTGTGATCAAAAATTCTATCATTCTGAATGATGTCTATATCGGAGATAATACGGTAATAGAAAATTGCATTGTGGAGAGCCGGGACACGATCCGGGCAAATACGACCTATATTGGCAAGCCCGATGATCTGAAAATCGTAATTGAGAAAAATGAGAGGTACACGATTTAAGGCACAGCCCTATGGAGTCCGCGTTGTGCCGAAGGAGGCGCCATGCAGATTACAGATGTCCGCATCAGACGCATTGAGAAGCCGGGGTCAATGAAGGCAGTTGCCTCCATCACCCTGGATAATGAGTTTGTGATTCATGATTTGAAGGTAATACAGGGAGAGAGGGGACTTTTTATTGCGATGCCAAGCCGTCAGGCAGGGGACGGAGGGTACAGAGATATCGCGCATCCCATCAATTCCGCAGTCAGAGAGATGATGCAGCGTGCGATTCTTAAGGAGTATGAAGCTCTGCTGCAGGCAGAGGATAAGAAGATATGAGCATTCAGCTTTCGGAAGCTGCAGCGGACTGCATTGACAGCACGCGCTACATTGTTTTTGATCTTGAGTGGAACCAGAGTACAGAGGGAAAGGCCGGGGAGATGCCCGGCCTTCCGTTTGAAATTATAGAGCTGGGCGCAGTGAAGCTGGATGAAACATTTCATAAGATCGGGGAGTTCTCCCGCTTTATCTGTCCGACCGTCTATAAAAAACTGCACTTTAAGGTGCTTGAGATCATGCGGGTCGGGATGGAGGAGCTCAGAAATAGAGGTGAGCCTTTTCCGGAGGTAATGGAGGCTTTTTTGTCCTGGTGTCGGGAGGGAGAGGCGCGGCAGCCGGTATTTTGTACCTGGGGAAATATGGATCTCACAGAGCTCCAGAGAAATATGGCATATTACGGGATGGAAAATCCCTTCCCTTACCCACTGCTCTATTATGATGTGCAGAAGCTCTATAATCTGTTGTACAAGCAGAACAGCAAGGACAAGCTTCCGCTGGATCGGGCCGTACAGGAGATGGGGCTTCCGGCCGCCGGGCAGTTTCACAGGGCGCTGGACGATGCGCGCTATACTGCTGAGATCCTGCAAAATATGGAATTTGAGGCGGTGCGGGCGTATCTCTCGCTGGACTATTACAAGCTTCCGCAGAGCAGCGAGGAGGAGATCTATCTGGTCTTTCCGGATTACTCAAAATATGTATCCCGAAGATTTCAGAGCAGGGAGGAAGCGATAGCAGATAAGACAGTTACGGATATGCTCTGCTACAGATGTAAGCGTCTCTTAAAAAAGCGGGTGCGCTGGTTCACTGCAAACCAGAGAAATTATTACTGCCTTGCGTGGTGTCCGGAGCATGGATTTGCCAGAGGAAAGATTCGTATGCGGCGTACGGCAGAGGGAGAGATCTACTGCCTGAAGACGATCAAGCTCACGGATGATGATGGTGTAAAGGCCTTGCTCGGAAAGAAGGAGGCGGTACTGGGGAAGCGCAGAAAAAAGGCGCGGCAGAAGAGGAGAAAAAACGGACCGGGTCATCAGCCGGAATTATGATTTCCATGGAAAGAGGAAGTTTGATTTGATAATAGCCATGATATTTCGTATTAAAGACTGCCGCACTAAGGAATTAGTGCGGCAGTCCCAGTATAAGAATTAACTCATCCCTTTCTGAACCAATTGCGCCGCGGCCGGCGCCTGCGGGAACGCGGACGTAAGCTCTGTGGGTACCGGTTTATGGAGAGAGGGGGGTCGGAAGTTCCCTTCTCCTGCTGAAGCAGGGGATCTGTGTTCCGGGATCTGGGTACAGCTCTGGAGAGCTCCACAGTCTTACTCCTGCGTGCACTGCGGAGAAAGTTCTGAACCAGGAAGATAATGAGGATCAGGAGAACCAGAAGAGCCGCCATGAGAGCGATCAGCGCTGCGAAGGAAGCTCTGCGCAGCGGCGTCTTTGCCTGAAGTGCAGAGACAGATGTGGAGAGCCTGTGAAGCAGACTTGCGGAGTCGGCGTGTGCGCTGTTGTCATCACTCTTAATTTCGGCGCCGGCTGTCTCAGCAGAGCAGAGCCAGCTGTTTCCGATAAAGCGGTCCTCATAGTAATAACTCAGCTCGGCAACTGCCCCCGGGGGAGCTGAGTCAGAGGGTTTGTATTTCAGCTCGCTGCGCGTATCGGAGAACTGCGCAGTCTTCGGCAGAGTCACGGAGCGCATGTCGTCCAAAGTGAGCAGGGGCGTGTGCTCCCCGGTCAGATTGATATCTGTCTCCGCTGCGCTGTAGCGGCTGTCGTTCGCCTGGATATTTACGTTTTTAAAGTTCTCAAAGCCAAAGTCCAGCAGGGTCTTGGTGTCACTGTAGTGCGTCTGGTGTCCGTTCAGAACGACAGTGATCAGCTTCAGACCATCGCGCTCGGCACAGGTGACAAGCGTATTTCCGGCGAGCAGGGTGTAGCCTGTCTTTCCGCCGATGATACCGCTGTAGTACTGGCCGGAGTTTTTCTTCAGCATCTTGTGTCCGCAGTAGACCATGAAGGACTCAGGATTGGTCGCATTTGGAGGCAGCTCATAGTAGGTGGTGGAATCAAATTCGACAAAAGTCGGATTTTCAAAGGCTGCCTGTGCAATCAGGGCAAAGTCGTAGGGTGTGGTGTAGTGATTTTCATCGTTCAGGCCGGAGGGATTCACAAAATGAGAATCTGTACAGCCCAGGGCGGCAGCCTTTTCGTTCATCAGCCCGGCGAAGGCCTCGATACTGCCGGCACAGTGTTCTGCGAGCGCATTGGCTACCTCATTTGCAGACTTCAGGAGCATAGCGTAGAGTGCCTGACGGACGGTGATCTGATCACCGGTATCGTAGCCTGCGCTGCTGGAGCCGCTCTCCACGTTATGGACAGCGCCATAGGAAAAGGTGAGGGTCTCATCCAGATCGCAGCGCTCTATTACGATCAGGGCGGTAAGGATTTTGGTGATACTGGCGGGGTAGTAGCGCTGGTGGATATTTTTCCCATAGATGACGCAGGAGGAGTCCGCATCTATAAGAATGCCGCCGTCCGCCTGAATCAGAAGATTGGAGGGCCAGGCAGGGGCTGCTGCTGCTCTGCTCGAAGCGAGAGCCGTGAACAGCAGTATCAGAGCGAGGCAGAATGCCGCTGCGCTGCGTCGGGTATGGGATATCAGCAAAATAAATACCTCCGATCGGGTAGATACATACGGGGCTCAGTCTGTTTTCCGCCGCTTTATGACCTTCAGGCGGGTGAACTCCTCGCGTTCCTTCTCCTCAAGCGCATTGGACATATTGGCTGTGAGGGCTGTGAGCCGCGGAATTGTGATGTTTTTCAGGGCATTCTCCCGCTTCTGTGTCTTCTTGATATTGGAAGCCAGACGATAGGCTGAGTTCTCAATCATGGAGAGCTGTACCGTGAGCTCCTTCACCTGCTCGAACTTCTGCCGGGCAAGATCGACGCTTTCGCGGGTGGACATAAAGGAATAGCTGAGTTGCGGCGGCAGGCTCTCGTGCTCCACAAGGGGTATTTCTGTGCCCATGACGCTGCGAACCTTGATCCGGACGCCGTTGTCCGGTGGCACGGAGCTTGCAGCACTCTGGATAAAGTCCACGCCGTGTTCAATATTGGCGCGCTGCAGCGCATGGTAGGCCTCTGTAAAGCTGCGGTCTATTCTTGACTGTATGTCCTTGGCTTCTTCAATAAGCGCCATGAGCTCTCGAATCAGAATATTGCGCTTCTGGTCCATGAGGGAGTAGCCCATGCGGGCCAGAGAGAGCGTATTTTTGGCGTTAATCAGATTGCCCTTGGTAGGGATTGCGTTCAGATTCATAGCATCAATCTCCGTCTCCCTGAGTATAGTTCAGCTCGCCGAATTCGTCCAGAGCGGTGGGCCTGTAGTGCTGATCCAGCACCTTGGTGTCAATGCGGTCCAGCTCCGTGCGCGGCAGCAGTCCCAGCAGCTTCCAGCCGATCTCAAGGGTTGTAAGTATGGTTCGGTTTTCATCGGGGCGCTGCTGAAGGAAGCGCTGCTCAAACTGTTCGCCGAAGCTTAAGTACTGCCGGTCGCCGGGGGACAGCTCATCCTCGCCGATGACGCTGGCCAGTGCGCGCGCATCCCCCACTTTTGCGTAGCAGGAGAAGAGCTGGTTTGCGACATCCTGATGATCTGCGCGGGTATAGCCCTCTCCGATACCATCCTTCATGAGACGGGAGAGGCTTGGCAGTACTGCGATCGGCGGATATATGCTCTGCCCATGCAGCTCGCGATCCAGCACGATCTGCCCCTCTGTGATATAACCCGTGAGGTCCGGGACAGGATGGGTAATGTCGTCGTTTGGCATGGTGAGTATCGGAATCTGGGTGACAGAGCCCTCCACCCCGCTCACAATACCGGCGCGCTCGTAGATGGTCGCGAGATCCGAGTAGAGATAGCCCGGAAAGCCCTTTCTCGAGGGGATCTCTCCCTTGGAGGAGGAGACCTCACGCAGGGCCTCGGCGTAGCTTGTCATATCTGTCATAATAACGAGAATATGCATATGCCGCTCAAAGGCGAGATATTCCGCGAGCGTCAGGGCGACCTTCGGCGTGATGAGACGCTCGACGACGGGATCATTTGCCAGATTGATAAAGGAAGCGACGTGAGAGGAGACGCCGCTCTCCTCGAAGGTGCGGCGGAAATACGCTGCCTCGTCGTGCTTCACTCCCATGGCGGCAAAGATCACTGCAAATTTGTCGCTCTCCCCGGCGCTGTCGCCGAGAGAGGACTGACGCACCAGCTGCGCCGCGAGCTGATCGTGCGGCAATCCGTTGCCGGAGAAGATGGGGAGCTTTTGCCCGCGGATCAGCGTCATCAGTCCGTCGATTGCAGAGATCCCGGTACGGATATAGTTCCGCGGGTACTCACGCATCACAGGATTCAGGGGCTGACCGTTCACATCCAGAAGCTTCTCAGTGCGGATGGGGCCCAGATCATCAATGGGCTCCCCAATTCCGTTGAAGCTGCGGCCCAGCATATCCTCGGAGACTCCAAGCATCATGGGATGGCCGGTGAGGCGCGTGTGCGTGTTCTTCAGCGCCATGCCCTCCGTGCCCTCGTAGACCTGAATGACAGCCGTATCATCATGGATTTCTATGATGCGGCCCAGCTTCCGCTCGCTGTCATTCATCTTCATCTCCACGATTTCGTCGTAGGCTGCATTGCGGACACCCTTCAGCACTGCGAGGGGCCCGTTGACCGAGCTCAAGCCGAGATATTCGATTGCCATAGCATCAGCCTCCTTTATGCATTCTTTTCGACGACAGCATCATAGAAGCGGTCAATGTCTTTTTTATAGTCATCAAAGAGCTCCGGGTGCGCGTTCGGCACGTCATATTTGATAGCGATCACTTTATCATAGATGCCCTGTGCCTTCAAAACGGACATCGGCATACCCATGCGAATCAGCTCCGCAGAGCGGCGATAGAGATACAGAATCGTATCCATCATGAGGAACTGCTTTTTCAGGGGAACACAGGTATCCTCCGCATGAAAGGCGTTCTGCTGCAAAAAGCCGAGGCGTATCACCCGGGCGATCTCCAGCGTGAGGCGCTGGTCATCCGGCAGCACATCAGAGCCGATCAGCTTTACGATTTCCATCAGAGAGGCTTCCTTTGTGAGTATGCGCACCAGCTGATTGCGGTAATCCATGAAGCGCTTGTCCACATGGGCGCTGTACCAGGGCGCAAGGTCACTCAGATACTCAGAGTAGCTGCCCATCCACTGAATCGCGGGGAAATGTCTGGCGTAGGCGAGGTTTTTATCGAGCCCCCAGAAGCAGCGCACGAAGCGGCGGGTATTCTGTGTCACCGGCTCGGAGAAATCACCGCCCTGCGGTGAAACTGCGCCGATGATAGAGACAGAGCCCTCGCTTCCGTTCAGATTACGCATGGCTCCGGCGCGCTCATAGAAGCCGGAGAGGCGACTCGCGAGATAGGAGGGAAAGCCCTCCTCCGCGGGCATCTCCTCCAGACGGCCGGAGAGCTCGCGCAGCGCCTCTGCCCAGCGCGAGGTGGAGTCCGCCATGATGGCGACGTCGTAGCCCATATCTCTGTAGTATTCTGCCAGAGTCAGACCGGAGTAAAGGCTCGCCTCACGGGCTGCGACCGGCATATTGCTGGTATTCGCGATGAGTACGGTGCGATCCAGAAGCGGATTCCCGCTGCGGGGATCCATGAGCTCTGAGAACTCCTCCAGTACCTGTGTCATCTCATTTCCCCGCTCGCCGCAGCCAATGTAGATGATGATGTCGGCATTGGCCCACTTGGCGATCTGATGCTGCGTCATGGTCTTTCCCGTTCCGAAGCCGCCCGGAATCGCTGCCGTGCCACCCTTCGCGATGGGAAATACGGTATCGAGGATACGCTGTCCCGTGACCAGCGGTTCTGTGGCGGAGTAGCGCCGTGAGACCGGGCGGGCGAGGCGTATGGGCCAGTGCTGCGTCATGGTGACGGGGTGCTCCGTGCCATCATCCTCTGTGAGCGTGAAGAGCGTATCGCAGATGCGGTAGTTGCCGTCCGGAACTACGGAGCTCACACGCCCGGAGAGCAGCGGGGACAGCATAACTTTGTGGAGAATTGCGGCGGTCTCCTGTACCTCCGCGATCACCTCGCCGCCGCGCACGGTATCGCCTTCGGATACGGTGAGATGTGCGTGCCACAGCTTCTCCTCATCAAGGCTGGATACGGAGACGCCTCTTGCAATAAAACAGCCGCTGCGTCTGCCGATCTCTGTAAGCGGGCGTTCGATGCCGTCGAAAATGTTGTGCAGGATGCCGGGGGCGAGCGTGACGGAGACCGGCGCCCCGGTTCCCGAGACTGTCTGTCCGGGCTTCAGTCCGCTTGTCTCCTCATATACCTCGACAGTGGTGCTCTCTGTGTCGAGACCGATGATCTCACCGACCAGACGCTCCGGTCCGACATAGACCATCTCGTGCAGCGTGAAGCCGCTGTCGCCGCGGGTCTTTACGATGGGCCCGTTGATTGAAAAAATAACTCCGGTCTTACTCATCCTGTGCCTCACCTCCGTGTTCGCTCTCCAGCGTAAAGCGGAAGGATGCACGGGCATCCTCGAGCTTTGTCTCAAAGGAATTGTCAATCAGAATATTTTTGGCGGGAATCACCGCTCGGGTACCGCCCAGGAAGGAGTAGCGGCTCAGGGTGAGCTCCGTGCTGAGTGCAAGTGAGAGCTTTTTCAGGAGAGGTTCATCGGCGGGATCAAGATAGATGCGGATCTCATCCTCTCCTGCGAATTCCTTTGCAGCACTAATCTGCTTTTTCAGAAGAGTCAGGTAGGCCGGCGTCTCCATAAAGTTGGCGAGGCGGTCCCGAAGCTCTACAAAAAGCTGATCCTTCAGCTCACGTCGCAGCTCGCCGATCTCGCGCCGCAGCTCTGTGAGCTTCAGAGAATATTCCTTGTTCTGCTCCCGGGCAATGCGCTCCTCCTCGAGCTGGAGCTGCATGCTCTGGTGATGGAGCGCCGCCTCCCTGTGTGCGGCAAAACGGCTTTCCAGTGTCTCCCGCTGCTCGGACAGGAGCTTTTCCGCCCGAATGCGGACGTCCGACTCACAGATTTCCTTAAAGTGCTTCAGTTTTTCTTCTGTATTCATTGCTGTCTCCCTGTGCGCCCTACAGCTTCAGTCCGATGGCGTCGCTGACATATGCCGTGATAAAATCGGCGCTTCTTCCCGTACCGCTGCGGTTGGGAATGTCCACAAACAGCGGAAGGTGGCGGTTCAGCTTGAACTCTGCGACAAGCGCAGGGTATTCCCGGCTGAAGTGCTCGGTGAGGAGGACGATACCCACAGAGGGATCATTCACCGCTCTGGTCAGCGCCTCTAAGAGTTCCGCCTCGGTGTGTACCAGACAGCCCTCAACGCCTGCGAGTCGCATTCCGGTGAGGGAGTCCAGACTGTCACTGATGAGATATAGTTTCATGGCCTGCCTCGCATACTTACAGCTGGCCGAGGATCATAAAAGCGATGATGAGGCCGTAGAGGCATACGCCCTCTGCAAGTCCCACGAAGATCAGGGACTTACCGAGGACGGAGGAGTCCTCACTGATGGCGCCGAGAGCGGCGCTTGCGGCAGAGGAGACGGCGATGCCGCCGCCGATGCAGGCGAGGCCCACAGAGAGCGCCGCGGCGATGTAGCCAAGACCCGCGCTGCTCAGAGCACTGCCCGTTTCTTTTGCTGTCTCTGCGGCATAGGCATTGCCATTTAAGAGCAGCACAGTCGTGAGGCAGAGAATGCCGAAGAAGGCGAAGAGGTTCATTGCGAGAGCAGTTTTATAGCGTCCCTTTGTTCTGGCACCTGCGGAAAATGCGGCAAAAGGAACAACGATGCTTAAGATCAGTGCAGCGGCGAGCGTAAGCTTTACAAGTGTAGTCATGATTTTTCTCCTGTCTTTTTAAGATAATTCAGAAAATCTGCCAAGGTGCAGGTCACTCCGTTCCGTGCGTACAGTCTACACAGACTGCTTCAGATTATAGGGCTTGAAGGGGCGTCCGTCGCCGCGATAGAAGCGGCTGAACAGCTCGTAATATTCCAGCCGGAGCACCTGAATCCCGACGATCAGTCCCTCCATACAGCAGACAAAGATATTTCCGAGGACGATGCCGGGCCACCCGATCTGGCCGCTTCCGGCTCCGGAGAGCATCAGCACCACTCCCATCATGGAGGCGTGGCTCACTGCGAAGGCACCCACACGGACAAAGGAGAGCGTGTTCGAGAAGTAGCTGAGCAGCACCTCGAAGAGCTCAAAGAAGCCCTGTACGATGAACATAACCGGATCCTCCTTCTCCTCGTGCTTTTGGCCAAGCAGCCTTGCGGAGAGCGGCTCCTTTAAGAAAATCAGAAGAAGCGGCAGCGCAAAGAGCAGCGCCATGAGCTGATGTCCCGGAATGCTGCGGCCAGTGAGGGCGAGCAGCACCACAGACAGGAGGCTCAAGTAGAAGACCATTCCGGCGAGCCCATTTGTGTCGAAATATGCCTCTCCGGGCTCGCGGAGTCTCAGATGATTGACCACACTGAAGCCCATCATCAGAAGGATCATACACATGCCGATCAAGATCGCTATGATGAAGACGGCGTTCAGCTTTCCTATGCCCGGAAGCTGCATCAGTGCCTCGGCGGGGCGGAGCCAGAGCGCCGGGATCATATCCTCAAGGCCGAAGACGGAGCCGAAGAGTACGCCGAAGACCGCGGAGAAGATACCGCAGCGGGCAATGATGGCGCCGAGCCGGGAGTTCTTTCTTCTGGCGATGATGGCGCCGATCAGCGCGAGGCAGAGTCCCTGTCCCAGATCTCCGAACATAAAGCCGAAAAAGAAGGAGTAGGAGAACGCAATCAGAGAGGTCGGATCCAGCTCGCGGTAGTTCGGCAGTCCGTACATCTCCACGAAAAGCTCAAAGGGGCGCGTCAGCGGTCCGTTTTTCAGCAGAGTGGGAGGGGGCTTTACCACATCCGGTCTGTCCTTCTCTACGACGCAGTAAGTCAGCGGATCCGGATCCAGCTCCCGTTTCAGGGAGAGCGCCTCTTTCTTCCGCATCCAGCCGCAGAGAATGTAGTAGGTTCCGCCGTCGTGCTTTGAGAAGGCTGCGAGCCGGCGGACTCCGAAGAAGCGGGATTTCTGTTCCAGAAGGCGATTGGCAGAGAGAAAGTCGGACTTCCACTCCTCCAGCATTGCGGAGAGCTTCTGGCTCACGGCTGCAATTTTCTGGTCAGTGTCTGCGATTTTTTCCTGCAGAGCCCGGCTTGCCTCTTGCGGGGTGCCGGTATATTCGTCCGGGAGGAAGAAGCGCTCGAAGTGCAGGGAGGCGTAGACGGAATCGACACGGGCACTGATCGCTTCGGGAACGAAATAGACGCCCCAGACATAGTCATCATAGCTACGGCAGGTGGTGAAGATAGAATCGCCGCGGGAGATGACATATTCCATCATCTCCGCGTAATATTCCTTGGAGATACGGCCGAAGCGGTAGCGGAGATACTTGAAATGGAGGATGGTGTCAAGGTCGTAGTTCAGGCCGATGAACTGCTCCATCAGAGAGAGACGCTCCTCCAGGGCCTGCTTCTCTTCCCGGAGCGCTGTCAGCTCCCGGTTTGGGCCGTCCATCGCGTCAGAGAGCTCATGAACGATCTCTACCGCGCGATCGGCGGAGAGAGTGTGAAGTTTCGCAGTCCGCAGGTCGCCAAAGGCGGGGCGCATATTCTCCGACTGCGCATAGATCTCCCGGTACGGATCCTTGTCCGTCAGAGGGACGAGTTTTGCGTTATTTCGAAGAACAGTCAGTGCATTCTCCAGCTGGATGGAATACTGGCTGAGATACTGATCTGTCACGCGCTCCAGATCCTCCTTGGGGCCGGTGACAGTGACAAAATACATAGCTTCAATCATGCAAATGACCTCCTGTGATCCAGCTTCAGTATATCAGAAACGGTTTCTTCCGGAGAGAGTCCGTAGCGAACGGCCTCAGTCACACTTATGATGCGCTTTATTTCTTCCTCTCTTGCGCGCAGATATTCAAAGATGGCTGCACAGGAGTAGGGCTCTTTTTTTATGGCGAGACGGCAGAGGTGATCCAGTACGGTATTGCAGAGAACCTCCATATCCGGGATATCGGAGGAGAGGGCGGCTGCCTCGCGCCTGTAGGCGCTGTCGTGGAGTGCGGACAGGAAGGCGGCCTCCGTATCTGCGCTGAGGAAGTGTTCCAGCTCCCCCCGTCTTAATCTTCCGCGGAGCGGGATGAGCAGCGGACGTATTTGTTCTGCTGTCATGTGGTAGTAGAGCTTTGCGCGACGTATCCACTGCAGGTTCAGAAGATCAATCTGCGCGCCCTTCATCTGACAGAAGAATGCGGCGTCCTCTTTGGACAATCCCTGCTGTGCGATATGCCAGACAGTGCGAAAATGCCAGATGTCCAGGGCAGTCTCGCAGTCCAGAAGCTGCACCTTAGTGTTTCCGGAAAGTGCCTGAAAAGCAGTGGCGTAGCGACTCCCATGCAGAGCTTCCGTAAATTCATCAAAGCTCTTTGCGGCAGTCACCCGGGAAAAATCGATGTTCCCGTGCCGCAGAAAGAAGTCGTGAAAGTGGGAGAGATCCAGTGCCGGGAGCTGTCCGAAGAGGCAGCGGAGGCAGCGCTTTAAGAGCACCGTCTCAAAGCGCATCAACTCCAGATCGAGACATTTTCGCTGTGCGCCGTCTGCGAAGCGGTAGAGACGAAGAAAATCTGCGTACTGATCGGTCAGGAGCAGTCGCTCCAGCTCATCGCGGTGCAGAGTCTCGGGATCAACACTTAAGAAGATTTCCTGATACTGCGGATATTCCTCCAGACTGCGGATAATATCCGGAACTGTTCCGCAGTGAGCCAGCTCGCGGAATGCGCTGTCCGGAATGAGCTGCCGGCGCATGGCACGAAGCTTGGTGGATATTGCGCTGTAGCGATATAGGTTCCCCATGCTGTCACTCCTGTGTCATGCTCTCAAACAGACGATCAGTATAGAGCGCGTGATTCTGCTCATAAGAAGCGAGTATTTTCCTGCGCTCTCTGTCAATGGACTCTCGCTCCGCAGAGAGCAGTGCCTCGGTGTTCTCTGCGGCTTTTTTTCGCAATGCGGCGATCTGTGCCTCGCTGTCGGCAGCAAGCTTCGCATCCCAGTCGGCACTCTCTGCGGCATAGCGCTCTGTCAGAGCTTTTTTTTCCCGGATCGCAGCCTCCATAATTGCAGCGGCGCGGTGTTCAATATCATTCAGCTGTTCGATAATATTGTCCATACTTTATGTCCTCCATAGAAAAACCGACACTCACTCGGCGAAGTGAAGGTGTCGGTACAGATGAGCGACAGAAACGCTTCTCGTCAGACTGATACTGAAATCACAGCTGTCGGCTTATACCGCGGGCTCCGCCTCCGCACTGTTGTCCGTGGGAGTCGTGTCTGCCGGTACCTCAGCAGCGCTGATATACTGCGAGGCGACATAGGCCTGACCGCCGTTATAATTGATGATGGCCCACTGGTCGCTGTGTGCGCCGACATAGTCCAGTACTGTGCCGGCCGGCAGAGTCGTGAGAAGCTCACCGTCCGTTGTCGGAGCAGAGCGCACATTCAGGGCACTGGTGGTGGTGTAGATCATCACTGATTCCGGAGCAGCCTCACTGGTTTCCGGCGCGGAGCTCTCCTCTGCGAGTGTGGTCTCTGCTGCGCTGCTGCTCATTTTTTTTGCGCTGGTCGCCGGATGGAACAGGCGGATGATCGAAATCACCAGAATGATCACGAGAACAGGGATGAGGAGCTTCAGCAGGTCAGCGAGCTCAAAGCGGGGACGCCGCCTCTTCGGTCTGCGCCCGGAGGTGGAGCTGCTTCGTGCTGGTCTCGCACTGTGGTAGGAGTAGACCTCCTTGCTGAGCAGCTGGTAGGAGTTATTTGCGTTATAGGCGTTATTGTCCCCCTCATGTGCTGCTTTGTTTCCTAAAATACGGATTTTGTGGTAGCTTGTACAGGAATCACGGGAAATGATCCTTTTGCGGTAGAGCTCGTCGATCATGACCATCAGATCACCATCGGGAATATTGCTGCGCCTGCACTGACTTCTTACGATATACTCCAGTGTCTGCCGGGAGCGAATCATGGACAGGTTGTATTGCTTCTGGGAAATGAGGCGCTCGGTGTCGCGGAGTCCCTCCTCGATGAGCTCTCTCACTGTCTTTCTTTCTTCTGCCATCGCTGCCTCCTTCCATAGCTACTGTGTATATTATACTAAATATGACGTGAATTTCCAGCCGTTTTATGTCTCCGGCTTCATCCTTGTGTTTCGGGAGGAAAACTGCTATGATGTGACCATCCGTAGGGCTGGTGCAGCTGGTGTACAGATGAGATATACCGGCGCTAGGAGAGCTCTGTGCTCTTTGCCTCCGCCCCGGAAAGCAGGAGATAAGGAGCACTGTATGCGTTTAAGGCATATCCCGGGCTGCGAGGATTTTGTTGCGGGCAGTACGAGCGTGGTTCACAGTCCGGAGCAGTATCAGGGAAGATGGAGTCAGTTCTTTGGTAATACACATCCCATTGAGCTTGAGATCGGCATGGGAAAGGGACAGTTCATCAGAGAGCTCTCCCGGCGTCGGCCGGAGGTAAACTTTCTGGGGTTGGAGCGCTATGAGACAGTGCTGATGAAGGCGATTCAGCGAAAGGAACGGGAAGAGGCAGAGCTTCCGGAGTATCTGCGCCGGAGGAATCTCTACTTTCTCTGTGAGGATGCAAGGCGTCTGCCGGAGCTTTTTTCTGAGGGAGAGATATCAAAGATTTATCTGAATTTCTCGGATCCCTGGCCGAAGGCCTCTCATGCGCCGCGACGGCTTACTTCGCCTGCATTCATGAAGCTGTATGATATCGTGTTGGCGGCAGCGGGACAGGTGGAGTTCAAGACCGACAATCAGGCGCTCTTTGCGTGGTCGCTTGAAGCCATTCCGGAGGCCGGCTGGGAGCTGCGCTATGTGACGCATGATCTCCATGCGGAGCCGGAGGCAGCGGACAATGTCATGACAGAATATGAGGAGAAATTTTCCGCGAAGGGTCAGAAGATCTGTAAGCTGATCGCGGTACGGAAGAGCCGGAAGGCATATAATAAGGAGGATCATGATGGTAAAGCAGCTTTCTGAAGCGAATTTTGAGACAGAGGTACTGAAGAGCGAGAAGCCGGTGCTTGTGGATTTCTATGCGGATTGGTGCGGTCCCTGCAAGATGACAGCTCCGGTGCTGGATAAGCTTGCAGAGATGGTGGATAATGTCAGCTTTGCGAAGATCAATGTGGATGAAAATCAGAATCTTGCGGCGAAGTATCAGGTTATGACGATCCCGAATCTTGTAGTATTTAAGAATGGAGAGGTTGTGACGCGCGCCATTGGAGCACAGAATCTCGATGCGCTGAAGGCCCTGATTGAAAAGGCCCTGTGAGAAAAGATTTTCTTGAAAAAATCGCATAGCCCGGTTGACAAAAGCGGGCTATGCGGTTAAAATACTGTTCGTGTCACAGAAATGCCCTTAAAAAGCGCCTTTAGCTCAGTTGGTAGAGCAGTAGACTCTTAATCTATTTGTCCAGGGTTCGAGTCCCTGAAGGCGCAGTTGAAGCTCTGACTTGGCAGACTGCGAGCTGCTGGGACGGAGCTTTCGTTTTCTGAGATATGTTTTTGTGCTTTATAATTTCATATTGCGCCTTTAGCTCAGCTGGTAGAGCAGTAGACTCTTAATCTATTTGTCCAGGGTTCGAGTCCCTGAAGGCGCACACTGAGGCCGCTTCGGATTATTGTCTGAAGCGGTCTTTTTCATGATATGTGATTGGAATATAATAATAAAAGAACATAATGTGGATTTTTGTATTAAGAAGAATTCGGATGTTGTGTAAAGTAAAGTTTTGAGATAGAAGCATTTTTCACAAAAAAAGCATCATTAATTGTGCGATATAATGAAATATAATAGTCCATATTGACAGAAGAACTGAGAGCAGCTACATTACAAGAGTGAGTTGTCTGACAAGCTTGCAGATGCCTGCCAGGGCTTTACAGAATCAGAGAGGAAGGTATAGGAAGAGAATTTGAAGATTGCGCGGATCAATGTCACAGATCAGGTTGTCGAATATCTAAAATACAATATTAATGAGGGCAACTGGAAGGTAGGTGATAAAATTCCTTCTGAAAATACTATGACTGCTGAACTGGGAGTCAGCAGAGCCAGTATTCGCTCTGCACTGCGTCAGCTTGCGGGTCTCGGAGTTGTAGAAAGCAGACATGGGAAGGGTACTTACGTACTGAAGGATCATGCGGATGATCAGTTGTCTGAGGATGAGCACATTACTGCACAGGATTGCCGGGATATGAGTAAGGTTTTGGAATTTCGTTGTATTCTTGAGACAGAGACTTGTCGGTTGGCGACTGAGCACTGCACAAAGGAGCTTTTACAGGAGCTTCAAAATACTCTTCTGGAAATGAGAAAACTGGGGAGTAATAATCCGGAACGCTTCGTGGCAGAGGATATGCGTTTTCATGAGTTGATTGCGAAAGCTTCACAGAATCCTCTGATTGAAAAAACCCTGCATCGTATTTTTGCAGAAACGCTCAGGAATCACAGACAGATGTATAAGATATTTGGTCATGAAAATGGGATCGGCTATCACGAGAAAATTTTGGAGTGTATGGCACAGCATGATGCTGCGGGAGCCGCAATGCATATGCATAATCATATGTGGACAGCACTTGATGTAGTGAAGAGGGATATGAAAGAGGAGAAAAACTACTGACAATAAGGGAAATTGCTTTAAGCAAACTTGTCAGTCAACATACAAGTAAATCATGAACAAGCTCAGTGGATATTAGATGAAGAGGAAACGAGTGTTTATTATGACATATCAAAAGGAGGATCTATGTCTGTAAAAATAGAAGATATCAGAGTCATCTGTACCGCGCCGGAAGGCATCAACCTGGTGGTTGTAAAGCTCATTACAAACCAGCCGGGGCTCTATGGTCTGGGTTGCGCGACCTTTGCCTACCGGCATCTCGCTGTGAAGCATCTCATCGAGGAATATCTGACACCGCTTCTCAGGGGAAGAGACGTTGAGGATATCGAGGAGCTCTGGCAGCTGATGCACCAGAATGCATACTGGCGTAACGGACCGATCGAAAACAATGCGATATCCGGCATTGATATGGCGCTCTGGGATATTAAAGGAAAGATGGCTGGTATGCCGCTGTATCAGCTCTTCGGCGGAAATTGCAGAGAGGGAATTCCGGTCTATCGCCATGCGGACGGAAAGAATCTGGAGGAGCTCTGTGAAAATATAGAGCGCTTTCGGGAGATGGGGCTCACACATATCCGCTGTCAGTGCGGAGGTTACGGAGGAGGGGGGTACGGTACAGCTCCGGCGAGCGCGCCGCTTTGCGCGCGGGATGGCATCTATCTGGATTCTGGAAAATATATTCGCGATACCGTAGCTCTGTTTGCAGGAATAAGGGAGAGGCTCGGGGATGAGATAGAGCTGATACACGATGTGCATGAGCGCATCGCGCCGATTGAGGCCATACGCCTCGCGCGGGAGCTGGAGCCCTATCATCTCTTCTTTCTTGAGGATCCGGTTCCTCTGGAGGAGCTCTCATGGCTCAGGAAGCTCCGGGAGAAGACAGTGACACCGATTGCACAGGGAGAGCTCTTCAATAATGTCTATGAGTGGCGCCGGATCATTTCTGAACAGCTGATCGATTATATCCGAGTACATATTACGCAGATTGGAGGCATCACCCCGGCGCGAAAGCTTCAGATTTTTGCAGAACAGTACGGGGTGCGCACTGCATGGCACGGGCCGGGAGATATGAGTCCGCTGGCTCACGCGGCCAATATTCATATTGATCTTGCCGCGAGAAATTTCGGCGTACAGGAGTGGTCAGGCATAGAGCCACCGAATTTTGTCATTCAGGAGCTGAAGGGACCTCATGGAGCCTTGCTCGAGGTGTTTCCGGGTTGTTTGGAATTTAAGCAGGGCTATGTATATGCGAACGATAAGCCTGGCCTTGGTGTAGATATTGATGAGCGGGAAGCTGCGAAGTACCCCTGCGAAGTGACAGTGACGACCTGGACGCAGACCAGAAGACGGGATGGTGCGCTTCAGACTCCGTAAAAATGGCACGGCAATATAGCCGTTCGCGGATGGCTATGCAATGATATGAGCTTTAAAGGTACAGAAAATCATGAGGAGGAAAAGTTATGTACATGAAAAAGCTTGCTGCACTGACGGTAGCGGGACTGCTGACTGCAGGACTGGGGGGATGCGCATCTGCAAGCAGTGCAAGATTTAATTCAAATGGGGTGATTCAGCTCAGAATGGCACAGGCTTCAGCTGCAACCGGTGCAATTGGACAGTCAATGGATGCATATGCTGCACTTGTAAAAGAGAAGTCGAAAGGACGTCTGGAGATTTTGACTTTCCATAATGGACAGCTTGGGACAGAGAGGGATAATGTTGAGGCGTGCCAGCTGGGCAATCTGGATATGGCAGTGGTCAACAGTTCAGTGTTGGCAAATTTCATTCCCTGGTATTCAGCTTTTGATCTGCCTTATGTGATCAATGGCACGGAGCACGCAGATCAGGTATTCCTCGGAGATATCGGAGCAGATATGCGGAAGGCAGTGGAGGATGTAGATCTAAAGGGGCTCAGTATCTGGGAATCAGGCTTCCGAAACCTTACAAATTCCAAAAGAGAGATCAATTCGCTGGAAGACGTAAAGGGGCTTCGAATCCGTGTCATGGAAAATGCGGTACATCAGGCGCTGTGGAGTGCACTGGGAGCGGATGCGGTGCCTATGAACTGGAGCGATGCCTACACTGCGATGCAGCAGGGAGCTATTGATGGTCAGGAGAATCCAACAACGGTCATTGATAAAAACAATGTCGTTGAGATTAATAAAAATCTGGCTATTACACAGCATGTGTATTCTACCGTCTCTGTCATCATGTCTCCGTCGACCTGGAATGCATTGAGCACAGAGGATCAGAAAATACTCACAGATGCCATGAGAGAGGTAGAGATCACAGAGCGCACGTTGAGCAGGGAGATGGATCAGGAGGCGATACGAACTTTGGAGTCCAAGGGAATGAAGGTGACATACCCTGACACAGCTCCCTTTATTGTACAGACGCAAAGTGTACGGGAAAAGTTTGGTGAGAGTTTCAAGGATATTCTGGCGCGAATTGAGGCGGCCGGGGAGACAGAGGTGACAAAATGAGGGGATTAATGAAAGCTTTTGAAAAGGTACAAAGTTTTATTTTTAATCTGAATGCAGGAATTCTGCTGGTCGTTATGCTCATTATCCTTGCACAGACATTAGGACGGGTGGTACACCTGAGCATTCCGTGGTCAGAGGAAGCTTCGCGCTATCTGTTTGTTGTCATGATACTGCTGGGTATCAATATTGGGATCAGTAAAAATCTGATGGTTCGTATTGATATGATTGATAATCTCCTGCCTTTGGAATTAAAAAAAGCATTTAATATTGCACGCGAGCTGATAGCGCTGATTGTCGCAGGAATACTGGCACAGAGCTGTTGGCCTCTGATCAGGATAGGGCGCTTTCAAAAAAGCCCGGCGCTGCAGCTTCCTATGAATATCATATATAGCGTAGTTGCGCTTGGCTTTATTTTGGCAGTGTGCTCGGTACTGTTTCGGCTGTATCGTCTGTTTACAGAAAGAGAGGATGTGAAAGCATGACTATATCTGCAGTGCTTCTGATTGTTGTTTTGATCGTTTTGATGTTTTTGGGCGTTCCGATTACCTGGGCCCTGGGAGCGGCATGTGCAACAGCAATTTTTGCAGATCCCTTTCTGAATTTTTCAGTGCTTTGCCAGAAAATTTTTACCGGATGTGACAATTTTTCCATGCTGGCTTTGCCCGCTTTCTTCTTGGCTGGAGATATTATGGCAAAGGGTGGATTGTCCAAGCGTCTCGTCTCCTTTGCAGATTCACTGGTTGGATGGATTTCGGGTGGTATTTCTTTGGTATCAATTGTTGCCTGCACATTTTTTGCGGCAATTTCGGGCTCTTCGGTTGCGACGACGGCGGCGATTGGTGGTCTCATGTATCCGGAAATGAAGAAGAGAAACTATCCGGAAGCCTATGCAGCAGCAGTACAGGCAATAGGTGGCACATTAGGTATTGTCATCCCACCGTCCATTGTATTCGTTATTTATGGAAATATCACTGGAGTTTCTGTGGCCAAGCTTCTCATGGCGGGGGTTATTCCCGGAATGATCTGCGGTATGGCACTCTGCATCTACGCATACTTTAAGGCGAGAAAAGAGAATTTCCCAAAGGAAGAGAAGTTTTCCTTCAAGCGTTTCCTGAGCTCGTTCCGTGATGCAGTCTGGGCGCTGCTGATGCCGTTCATTATTCTTGGAGGTATTTATGCGGGGATATTTACTCCGACTGAATCGGCAGTCATGGCGGTGTTTTATGGTATTTTTGTTTGCTTGTGTATTTATCGTGAGATGACGGGCGGGGGAATCTGGGAGATTGCGAGAGATACAGCGGTAAGCACAGCAAATCTGATGTTTCTTGTAGTAACCGCGCAGCTCTTTGGTTATTTGATTACCTACTACAGGATTCCGATATATGTCACTGAGGTCTTTATGTCGGTTGCAAGCAATCGCTATGTATTTATGGCTTTGATTGTTGTACTGTTGATTCTTTGCGGGATGTTTCTGGAGGTTGGTGCAACCAATTTAATTCTGGGGCCTATCCTCGCACCGATCGCTGCGCAGTTTGGAATTGATCCGGTACATTTTGGAATGGTTTTTGTCTTCCTGCTGGCGATGGGACAGGCGACACCGCCCTTTGGAACAACAATGTTTGTGGCCTGCGGGTTGTCGAATCAGCCGGTGAGTAAGGTGGCAAAAGAACTGATTCCCTTTGTTGCAGTGGAAATTGTGTGCGCACTGATCTTTGCCTATGTTCCGGCACTTTCCACATGGCTGCCTTACTTGGCAGGTTAAGCAGAGAATGCGCAGCTATAAGCACGGAACAATATATTTTTAAAAATCAGAGTGGCGCTGTTTTACCGAAGCATCTATTAGTAGATTATGTAAGAGTGATATGTTTGGAGGAAGAAGATGGAAGGACTTATGAAGGAAATTGTAATTACAGAGCCAAAGAAGCCGGAGATTTGCGAGGTTCCAATACCAAAACTTGAGAATGAAGATTATGTACTTATAAAGATGAAGGCCGCTGGTGTGTGCGGAAGTGATCACCATCTTTATCAGGGCTCGAATCCCTGCTCCACCTACCCGAGAATTCCGGGACATGAGAACGCAGGTGTCATAGCAGAGATCGGAAAAAATGTGACCAATGTAAAGGTTGGAGATCATGTTATTGTAGATCTGCTTTCCTCCTGCGGACACTGCTATCAGTGTACACATGGCAGAAAAAATGTCTGCGAAAATGTGAAGGTGCGGGGATCCGGCGCAGATGGCGGCTGGAGAGAGTACTTTACAGTAGCGGCAAAGGAAGTATATAAAATTGCAGATTCTGTCGACTGGAAGGATGCGGCGCTGGTGGAGCCCTATGCCATTGGCGCACACTGCACAAAGCGAGGACGGGTGGTACAGGATGATGTTGTCTTCATCCTTGGTACTGGAACCATTGGCTCTATTATCCTTCAGACCTGCAAGGCCATCGGCTGCAAGACAATTATCTGCTGCGATATCAGCGATAGTTCTCTGGACAGAGCCAAAGGATATGGCGCAGATTATGTGATTAATTCCAGACGGGAGGACATCGTAACAAAAATACAGCAGATTACAGAGGGGCATGGCTGCACGGTCGCATTTGATTCCGCATGTTTTCCGGGTTCTCTTACGTTATGCATGCAGCCAGGTATTCTTTGTAATGCTGGTCGCATGGTTCCAATGGGATTCTGCACTGCACCGGAGGAGATCACGCAGGCGATGATTAACCAGAGAGAGCTGGATGTGATTGGTTCCAGAATGTCTCAGGATGCATTCCAGCCGACAATTGCCAGAATGGAGCAGGGCAAGTATCAGACGGAAGGCATTGCAACAACCTTTATACCCTTCAATGAGGTAAGCAGAGTATTTGAACTGATGGAACACCCCACAGATGAAGCTAAAAAAATGGTGATCCTTTTTGATTGAGTGTGTTGTGATTAAGTAGAGAGGAGATGCTGCAAGTGATACATTCTATGTTTGATATCAGTGGGAAAAAGGCAATTGTGACGGGAGGCACCCGAGGTCTCGGCTATGGCATGGCGGAAGGGCTTCTTGAAGCGGGCTGCGAGGTATGCATCGTCGGTTCTGGAGAGGAGAGCGTAGCAGGAGCTGTCAAGAGTTTTTCTGAAAAAGGCTTCTCCTGTAAGGGCGTTTATGGCGATTTGAGCAAGCGGGAAGAAGTGTACCGCGTATTCCGTGAAGCGCTGGAAAGCCTGGGAGGAGATCTGGACATACTGGTTGTGGCACATGGAATTCAGCGCCGTCACAGTGCAGAAGAGTTTCCGCTTTCTGACTGGGATGATGTAATCAACGTGAATTTGAATTCTGTATTTATTCTGGATCAGGAGGCAGCGAAAGTCATGCTTCCAAAGGGCTATGGGAAGATTATCAATATCGCGTCCATGGTTTCCTGGTTTGGAGGGCAGACAGTGCCTGCTTATAGCGCAGCTAAGGGCGGAGTGACCCAGATGACCAAGGAAATGAGTAATGACTGGATTAAGCGGGGGCTCAATGTCAATGCAATTGCGCCGGGCTATATGGCTACAGATATGAATGCGGCATTAACAAAAGAGAACAATCCGGAACGCTATCAACAAATTACAGATCGCATTCCGGCGGGGCGCTGGGGAACCGGAGATGATATGAAGGGATGCTGTATTTTCTTGGCTTCTCACGCAAGCGACTACCTCGGAGGTGCGATTATTCCGGTAGATGGTGGTTACTTAGTGAAATAATTAAAATATGAGAATTAGAACAGAGGAGACGGAAACAGCGTTTATGCTGCTTCGCCTCCTCTGCAGTGTTTACGCTTCCGGAAGTGCGGCAAGCTTTGAGGTGATGCGGTCGATGTAGCAGGTCCAGTCGTAGTAATCCGCCGCCTCAAACCAGAAGGCTGCGTATTCGCGCTCGCAGCAGTCGATATCGTCCTGAATCTCTTCCATGCGGCGGCGGAGAAAGCCCAGCGCATCGGCTTCCATGTGGAAGCGCTTCAGTCCGGCGAGCTCTGTGAGAGCGTGGCGGCTGTTGTGATAGGAGCAGAGCTCAGCGGTCTCTGCCCAGTGAACACAGAGCTCTGTGAGGGCCACGCAGGCCTCGTCAAAGGGCTCGGTATTCTTACAGTCGGGAGAGTCCAGCATCCCGGCGTCCTGCAGCGCCTTCAGTGTGTCCCGGAGAGAGAGCTCCTTCCCTTCTTTCATACAGTTGCTCCCTATATATTGTAAAATATCCAGTCCGGTGTCAGATTCCATTGCCCGGTATCCCCAGCGTGCCATAATCTTTCCTTCTTTCTCTATATATTTTCGGGCGCGGTCACAGCTACAGCTGCACTTTGCGTCTGTCAGCAGTAGTATAGCGCATTTTTACGGAGAAGTGAATTGTATATTGTTTTTGTCAAGAATTCGACGCACAGCAGGCAGCAATACGTTTTACAAAAGTGATGTTTTAATTTTTGGAACTCTCGTGTGAGACGCATGATGGAAAAATCAGCAAAAATCGGTACTTTATGAGATAATGAAAAAATATCCACAGCAGAACAGAGTATTCGGAGGAAGAGAACAGATGAAGACAAACAGTCAGGATCAGGATACTGCGGCGCGTGCCGCTCTGGCACTGGAGGTGATCGCACGGCTTAAGCGGGAGTATCCGGATACGCACTGCACACTGAACTACGAGGATGCCTGGCAGCTTCTGGTGAGTGTGAGGCTCGCCGCACAGTGCACAGATCTCCGTGTGGATCAGGTGACACCGAAGCTATATGCAAAGTTCCCGACAGTACAGGCACTCGCGGAGGCACCGGTGGAGGAGATAGAGGAGATAGTCCGGCCCTGCGGCCTTGGTCCGAGCAAGGCGAGGGATATTTCAAAATGCATGAAGATGCTGCATGAGCAGTACGACGACCGGGTACCGGAGAGCTTTGAGGAGCTCTTAAAGCTTCCCGGCGTCGGGAGAAAGAGCGCCAATCTGGTGATGGGAGATGTCTTTGGAAAGCCTGCGATTGTGACGGACACTCACTGCATACGGCTCAGCAATCTCATCGGTTTTGTGGACGATGTGAAGGAGCCGGGCAAGGTAGAGAAGCTGCTCTGGAAGATCATCCCTCCGGAGGAGGGCAATCAGCTCTGTCACAGGCTGGTGGATCATGGGCGGAAGGTCTGCATCGCCCGTAGACCGCAGTGCAGCCGGTGCTGCCTGAAGGATATCTGCCGCTACGGAAAGACACAGTGACCGCAGCGCTTATTTCCTGTCTCTTATTATAGGAGGAGCAATATGCAGGACAGTGAGATCATCCGGCTCTACTGGGCGCGCAGAGAGGAAGCGATACAGGAGAGCCAGTTAAAATACGGCGCTTACTGCCGGACGATTGCGGAGCGCATACTGCGAAACCGGGAGGATACGGAGGAATGTGTCAGCGACACCTGGCTCCACGCGTGGGGGGCCATGCCGCCGCAGCGCCCCACGATACTCCGGGCTTTTTTCGGGAGGATCACGCGAAACCTCGCGCTGAATGTCTTTGAGCATATCCATGCAGAAAAGCGCGGCGGAGCAAGGGCACAGATGACGCTTGCCCTCTCGGAGCTCTCGGAGCTGATCGCGGACGGCAGCCCTGCGGATGCGGAGGAACGCATGGTATTTCACGATACACTGCAGCGTTTCCTCTCAGAGCTAAGGAAGGAGGAGCGGGTGATGTTTCTTCAGCGCTACTGGTATTTCTGCCCGGTGAAGGAGATCGCCGCAGAGCTTGGCTGCGGGCAGAGCCGGGTAAAGATGAGTCTTTTAAGGATGCGCGGGCGGCTCAGGGAAATGCTGGAAGAGGAGGGAATCGTACTGTGACAGAGCAGGAGCTTCTAAAAGAGCTGGGTGATGTTGACGAACAGTATATTGAGGAGGCCGCACCGGGGAGGAGGAAACGTTTTCCGATGATGGCGGCGGGGACGTTTGCTGCGGCAGCAGTACTGGCGCTTGCCCTTCTGCCGCGGCTTCAAATGGGAGCCAAAGCCCCGGTTGCTGTGTATTCGGAGCAGCGGCCCGGAACAGAGGCAGCAGCCGGAGCGGCTGCTGCTCCAAATGCGGCGGGAGCAGCCAAGGAGCGCGCTGCTGACGCTGCGGCAGAGGCGCCGGAGATGCGGGCTGCGGCATCGGAGGAGTGTGTACAGCTTCCGGATCCCTTTACGGACTGCGGGACGCTTGCGGAGGCGGAGCAGCTGGCAGGCTTCTCTCTTTTGCTGCCCCCAGCATTACCCGCGTATGCGGCTATTTCCTATCGCGCGATACCAGATGAACTGATCGAGGTGATCTACAGCGACGCAGAAGGAAAAGAGGGCTATCGTATCCGGAAGGGCAGAGGGTCGGAGGATGTCAGCGGAGACTATAACGAATATGGAACGGTGAGGGAGCTCTCTCAAGACGGCAGGCAGCTCACACTGCGGGGCGAAGAAGGCCGTTCTTATGTGGCAGGCTGGACGGACGGGGCACACAGCTTTGCTCTGACGACAGAGATGGCAGAACTCAGTGAACAGGAGCTGCTCTCACTCATTACGCAGATCCGGTGAGCCCTCCGTTCTTAAAGATTTCTTCCCTTGTGCGGATTTCGCGCAGTTGCTATGATAGGTTCTGAGGAGAAATCATTATGGATAAAAAGGGTGTCAATGAGATCCGGCGACTGTTCGATAAGAACGACTGCCGCGTAGATCGGATGTACGGCTGCTATGTGGATGAGAAGAAGCAGCGGATCGCTGAGCTGAAGGACAGCTTTCACAGCTTGCAGGACGAGGAGCTCTTTAAGTACTGTGAGCTTTTTAAGAAAGCTATTTCCGGGCGTATCGGCAGAACGCTGTTCAATATGGAATTTCCGCTCGCGGAGGAGCGGGAGGGGGGGCATCAGACTGCGCTGCTTGCTCTGCTTCGAAGCGGGCTGAAGGACGAGGCGCTGGTGGAAGAGCTCTTCCAGCGCATCATCGACAGTTACCGGAGCGCGGAGAAGTACCTCATTCTTCTGGTGCACGGTGTCTACGATATTCCGGGGAGAACCTCGGACAATATGGGCTTGGACGACGGCTCGGAGGATGTATACAGTTTTCTGGAGCTGTCTGTGTGTCCGGTGGAGCTGCTGCGCGACGGGCTCTGCTATGACGCGGCGGAGCAGGCCTTTTTCAGCCGGACGGAGGACTGGGGAGTCCAGAAGCCGGAGGTCGGACTTCTGTATCCGGCCTTCAATGACAGAAGTACGGATCTTCACGCGGCACTCTGGTATGCGAAGAATGAAAAGAGCCGTCACGATGAGCTGGCGGAGGAGCTTCTGGGGATGGAGCTCCCCCGGCCGGAGAGCGCGGAGAAGGATGTGTTCCGCGAGGTTATAGAGATATCGCTCGGTGAAAACTGTGATTTCGAGAATGTGAAGCGTGTCAACGAGGCGGTGAATCAGCTTGCGGAGGCGGGGAAGGAGGCCGGGGAGCCGGCGCTTATTGAGAAGCACGACATACGCCGCATTCTTTACGACAACGGAGCGGATGAGGAGACGATAGAGCGCTTTGACGAGGCATATGAGGAGCTGATCGGAGAGGACACACAGCCGCTGCTCGCAGACAATATCGCTGAGTCGAAGAAGCTCACGATCCAGTCGGATCATCTGAAGCTGGATGTGAAGCCGGAATCTGCGGAGCTCATTGAGACCCGTGTGATCGAGGGAAGAGAATATTTTCTGATTCCGGTCACGGACAATGTGACGGTGAACGGCATCAGGCTGAGAGCAAAATAACAGGAGGCCGGAAACAGCGGCGGAAGGGAGAGCCTTTGAGAAACCCGTTTTTGGACAGGATGGAGCAGACAATCAGAGAGGCCCAGCAGAGAGGGCGGCATCAGGGGATGGATACCGGGAACATCAACCCGGAACCCATGAAGGAGCGGCAGAAGCTAAAGCTTCCGGGGATTAAGCGCCTTCTGCCCGTGGCGCTGATCGCTCTGGCGCTCTCGCTTGCAAACAGCTGCTGGTATCTCCTGGAGGAGGACAACTACGCGGTTATCACGACACTCGGAAGCCCGACGGCAGTGACCCAGGCGGGACTGCACTTCAAGCTTCCGCTGGTACAGCAGCTCAGGAAGGTGTCCAAGGTGATCAAGGGAATGCCGATCGGCTATGTTCCGGAGACCAGTCAGGCCATCTCCGAGGAAGCGATCATGATCACCAAGGATTTCAATTTTGTCAATACGGACTTTTATCTGGAATACATGGTCAGCGATCCGGTGAAGTATCTCTACGCTGCGGAGGATCCGGAGTCTACTCTAAAGATGCTTGCGCAGTCCTATATCCGTGATACCGTGGGAATCTACAATGTGGATGATGTCATCACCACCGGCAAGGCTGCGATCCAGTCGGAGATCAAGGAGAAGCTCACAAACCGCATGATTGGGGAGGATATCGGCCTCGCAGTGGTCAATATCACAATTCAGGATGCCTTCCCCCCGACAGAGGAGGTGCTGAGCGCTTTTAAGAACGTGGAGAACGCAAAGCAGGGCAAGGAGACCGCGGTCAATAACGCGAATAAGGACAGAAACGAGAAGATTCCGCAGGCAGAGGCCAGCTGTGACCAGATCATCAAAAAGGCAGAGGCGGAGAAGCTCGCCCGCATCAATGAGGCGGAGGGACAGGCGGCTCGTTTTGAACAGATGTATGCGGAGTATCAGAAATATCCGCTGATCACGAGACAACGCATGTTTTATGAGGCGATGGAGGATATCCTTCCGGAGCTCAGAGTCTATGTGACGGATGGCGGTGCGACGACCATGCTTCCGCTGGACAGCTTCTCCGCACCCATGGGAGTGGCGGCAGAGGCGTCGGGAGAAGCGGCAAAAGGAAGTAACGCGGGCAGTGCAGAGTCAGGACAGTGAGAGGAGCGGAAAGATGAAAAATATGAAAAAAACGACAGTTCTGCTGTTTTCTTTTCTTCTGCTCTTTGCAGCGGCGGGCTCTGTTGTTGTGACCTATCCGAACGAGTATAAGATGATCCGGCAGTTCGGGGAGATTGTCCGTGTGGACGAGACTCCCGGTGTCTCCTTCAAGCTTCCTTTTATTCAGACGGCGGATGCGCTGCCGAAGGCGATTCAGCTCTACGATATCCCGAAGTCGGATGTCATCACCAAGGATAAGAAGACGATGATTGCAGATGCCTTTGTCATATGGCATATCAGTGATCCGGTGAAATTCACCCGCTATCTGAATGGCCAGCTTGCGCAGGCACAGTCCAGAATCGCAGCCTCTGTCTTCTCCTCCCTGAAGGGCGTGATCTCCAATATGGATCAGGCGGCGATCATCGAGAACCGCAACGGGAAGCTCGCGCAGGATATCACGCAGAATCTCGGAAACTCTCTGGAGGGATATGGCATTGAGGTGCTGGCGGTGGAGACGAAGTCCCTTGATATGCCGGACGACAATAAACAGGCTGTCTACGACCGCATGATATCCGAGCGGAATAATATTGCAGCCTCCTACACGGCACAGGGCAATTCTGAGGCGCAGAAGATCCGGAACAATACGGATCGTGAGGTCTCTGTCATGAGGTCTGAGGCACAGAAGAAGGCAGAAATCCTTCATGCGGAGGGAGAGGCGCAGTATATGCAGATCCTTTCCGGCGCTTACAATGATGCCGGGCGCGCGGAATTCTACAGCTTTGTGCGCGCGCTGGATGCGGCTAAGACTTCGATGAAGAACGGCAACAAAACTTTGATTCTGGACAAGGATTCGCCTCTCGTGAAGGTGTTTTACGGAGAATAAGAATACACAGCTAGGGAGGCAGGATTCATGCACAGGTTTTTACTACAGAAATTGCAGCGCCTTCAGTCGGCACAGCTCATACTGCTCGGTTTTGCTGCGATGATACTGACGGGGGCGCTGCTCCTTATGCTGCCGGTTGCATCCCGGGAGCCGTATTCGGTGAGCTTTCTGGATGCACTCTTCACAGCGACCTCCGCCACCTGCGTGACGGGGCTGGTTGTCTACGACACAGCGTCCTGCTGGACAGCCTTCGGGCAGGGGGTCATTCTTTTGCTGATCCAGATCGGCGGTCTCGGTGTTGTCACAATTGCGGTGCTTCTTGCGCTGATCTCAGGAAAAAAGATCGGTCTTATGCAGCGAAGCGTCATGCAGGATTCCATTGCGGCGCCCCATGTGCAGGGGATTATCCGTCTGACACGCTTCATTTTGTGCAGCACGCTGCTTCTGGAGCTCATCGGAGCGCTGCTCATGCTGCCCTCCTTTGCGGCCGTGTTCGGAGCGGCGCGCGGCAGCTGGTATGCGTTCTTTCACGCAGTCTCCGGTTTCTGCAATGCGGGCTTCGATCTCATGGGAGTGAGAGAGCAGTTCTCCTCCCTCACTTATTTTTCTGAGGATCTCATGCTGAATGCGGCTGTGATGCTGATGATCGTCATAGGCGGACTGGGTTTCCTCACATGGAAGGATATCGCAGAGCACAGGCTGCGCTTCCGGGAGTATCGCCTTCAGAGCAAGGCGATACTCAGTACCACTGCGCTGCTGCTTCTTTTGCCCTTTTGCTACTTCTTCCTTGTGGAATTTCGGGGGCTTCCGCTTCGCGCCCGTCTGCTGCTCTCCGCCTTTCAGGCGGTGACGCCGCGCACGGCAGGCTTTAATACCGCAGACTACAGCGCGATGAGCGACACAGGAGTGGCGCTGACGATATGTCTCATGCTGATCGGCGGCGCGCCGGGCTCCACAGCGGGCGGTATGAAGGTGACGACGCTGATCGTACTCATCTCTTCAGCGCTCTCTGTATTCCGGCAGAGGAAGGATACGGTGCTCTACGGGCGGCGCGTTTCAGACGCAGGTGTACGCGATGCGGCTGCGCTGCTGCTGATGTATCTCTTTCTCTTTCTCTGCGGCTCTTTTCTGCTGTGTGGAATTGAGGCGGTCCCCTTAAAGCTATGTATGTTTGAGACGGCCTCCGCCATCGGCACAGTCGGGCTCAGCATGGGGCTCACGCCGACGCTCTCTGCGACCTCACGGGTGATACTCATCGTGCTGATGTACATGGGGCGGGTAGGAGGGCTCACGCTGATCTTCGCGACGGTTGCCAGGCAGAGGAACGGAAGCGGCCGTATGCCGGAGGAGGCGATTCCGGTCGGGTAAGGGAAAGAGCCCCGCCATGGAGCAGAGCCTGCGCTGCATGGGGCGGGAATATCTGCCACAGATAAAAATCAGCAGAGAAAACAAACGGCCTCAGGCCGGGGAAGGAAAACGGGATGAAATCTGTGCTTGTAATCGGCCTGGGGCGCTTTGGAGCGCGGGTCGCAGAGAAGCTTCGGGAGATGGGTCACCAGATCATGGTGGTGGATAAGGTTGAGGAGCGCGTGGATGCAGCAATGCACTGCGCGACAAACGGACAGATTGGGGACTGTACCAACCGCAATTTTCTGGAATCACTGGGGATTCCGAACTTTGATCTCTGTATTGTCAGCATCGGGGACGACTTTCAGAATTCACTGGAGGCGACCTCGCTCTTAAAGGAGCTCGGAGCGAAGCAGGTTGTGTCCCGGGCGGCCAGTGCAGTGCACGCGAAGTTTCTGAAGAGGAACGGCGCGGATGAGGTGGTCTTCCCGGAGGAGCAGCTCGCGAACTGGACCGCCGTCCGCTACAGCGCGGATCATATTTTTGATTATATTCCGGTAGATCAGGACTACGCGATTTTTGAAGTGGAGGTTCCGGAGAGCTGGATCGGAAGAAGCATTGGAGAGCTGAATATACGAAAGAACCTGAAGCTGAATATACTGGCGCGGAAGCAGGACGGGGCGCTCAGCATGGAGATCAGCCCGGATACAGTCTTTTCTGAGGGAGAGACTGTTCTGGTGCTCGGCCGGAGAGAGGGAATACGGGAATACTTCAAGCTTTGAGCTGAGAAGAGCTTGCCTTTTGCACGGTCAGCTCTGTGCAGCGTGAGAGGATCTCTGCACAGATGTCCCCGGCGCTGCGGTCATCGGTGGTGATCGCAAGCTCTGCGGCGGCACGATATTGCTCTTCCCGCTCCGCAAGCATGGTTTTGATGGAGGCGAGACGCTCAACTCCGGTGGAAGCGGGCAGCAGGGGACGGTCAGAGCTTTCGCAGCTGCGTTTCCAGATGGTTTCTGCTGTCGCTGTGAGTCTCACCACGATGCCAAGACTGCGCATCAGCGCCACATTTTCAGGCAGCAGGACTATGCCGCCGCCGCAGGAGACCACAGAGGGGGTGGCTTTTGCCAGCGCGGCGAGCGCACTGTGCTCCAGTCTGCGAAAGTGTGCCTCGCCAAAATGTCTGAAAATATTGGGGATATCCATGCCGGCATTCTGAACCACCAGCTCGTCAGTGTCGACGCGGGGACGGTTCAGCCGGGAGGAAAGCTCTGCTGCGAGGGTGGTCTTGCCGACAGCCATGAAGCCGATGAGGAAGATGTGCTGTTTTGAGAGCGCTGTATCCGGGGCAGAGCCCCTTGTGTTTTGAAGCCTGTTCTGCATTGCTGCCTCGATTCTGAAAAGGTGCCGGGTTGCGGCGGAGCGATTTCCGTTTCGTGAATTTTAGCACAGCCGGGAAGGCGCGGCAAGTGCGTGCAGAGGCACTACTCCCGAAGAAACCGTGGGTCAGGGAGGGGCAGCGAGAATACAGAAGAGCTGCTTTTTGGTGTTTGGCTGATCCGGGTCAGAGAACAGGGCTCGGCAGAGATGGAGGCACAGATGGGAGAACGGTCTCAGATTGAAAACTGTAGGGGGATCGTCTGCATCGGAGACAGTCTCACCGCGGGCTTTGGCGGGGGCGGCAGCAGCTATCCGAAGGTACTGGAATCCTGTCTGCGGACTGGGGGAGATTCACTGACAGAGGTTGTGAATCTCGGAGTCAACGGAGAGGACAGCATCACGATACTGGGGCGCACGGGAGCTCTGCCCTTTTGTCTGTCAGAGTCGCTTATCCTGCGGCAGGACGGCTATCCGGCGGAGCTTAAGCTTCACTCTCCGATAACGCCTGAGATCTGCCCTCTGGTCTATGGGAATGCCGGACTGGAGCGCGTGCGGCTTACGGCGGAAGACGGACGCGTCGCAGAGGGAAGTCTCAGCCGTGAGGGAGGATACTTCTTCGGGGAGCGGCTCTGCTTTCGGCTGGAGCGGGTGAGAGCGGCGATGGAGAGACGGGAAAAGGCCGACGGACGGGTAGAGAGCGGTGGGACGGCAGCATTACCCGCGTCCTCTGAGGGCAGCGACGCGGAGGCTCCGCTGTATTTTCCGGCAGGGACGCAGCTCATTCCGCGGGCAGCCTGGGCTTACAGGGACTATATTCCGGTGATTCTGATGGGGGCGAACGGGCAGTACGAGACGCTGGAGGAGCTGCTGCTTCAGCACGAGACGCTGAGGCGCTTCTACAGGGATCCGGCGGGGCGCTACCTCATTCTGGGGCTGCATCTCGGGTCGGCAGCGGAGATGCGGGAGGCAGAGGAGCAGTTTCAGGAGCGCTTTGGAGCGCATTTTGTGAATCTGCGTGCCTATATGAGCACGCAGGGACTTGCAGATGCTGAGATGGAACCGACGGAGGCGGATTGCGCGGATATGCAGAAGGGCAGGATGCCGGAGAGTCTTCTGTATGACGGTCTGCACTTCAACAGCAGAGGATATGAGCTGCTGGGAAAGCTGGTTTACCAAAGACTTCAGGAGCTGCCGGAGCGGTGAGCAGAACTTGCGTTGGAAATATAACACAAAAAAATAGTGAAACAATGTAAGAAAACACGGTTTCACAGAGGCAGGTGTTTCTGTATAATAATAAAATAGGATTGAGCTGAGAGATTCGGGAGCTTTCCCGGATCTCTGTCTGGTTTTATGGGAAAACCGGATGTACATTCCTGATTCTGAAAGAGCAGAAAGGGGCGGAGAAAGCATGAGAGAGCGGCAGGAAGACAGGGCTATTATTGAGGGACAGAGCGAGCTCGCCTCCCGCATCGCGATGTACCGGATGAAATTCAACGCGTCGCAGTCGCGGATCGCGGAATTTCTTCTGAATGATGAGCGCGCAGTGACGGAGATGAGTATCTATGAGATGGCGGAGAAGATCGGGACGAGTGTCGCTACAGTGACGCGCTTTTGCCAGCTGATCGGCTATGAGGGACTTGCTGATATGAAGTTTCATATGCAGCAGCAGGCGGTCTCGCTGAGCCAGGACATCGGCATCACCCGCAATGACAGCATCAATGTGATCAAGCAGAAGGCCCTGCAGTTCAGTGAAAACTCTCTGCACCGCTGCCTCATGGACATGGACAATGAGGCATTGGAACGCGCAGTGGAGCTCATGGGAAATGCGGATCGCATCATGCTGTGCGGAAACGGAAGTGCGGGGGGCATTGTGCAGGCAGGGGTGGGACTGCTCATGTCCATGGGCTTTAACGCTTTTGTTGTCTCGGATGGACTGCTGCAGCTTCGGACAGCGGCGACGCTGGGGAAAAAGGATGTGCTGATCGTGATCAGCTATGACGGACAGGCAAAAAGCAGCGCAGATTCCGTGATGCTGGCCAGACAGGGCGGCGCGGCTGTCATTCTGATTACGTCTATGCGGGAGTCCCTGATGGGGCGCTATGCGGACTGTATTTTATATACGCCTGCGCGCACGGGCGGAAATGCAATGAATATTACTGCGACTGCGCTGTGCCAGCTGGGCGTGCTGCAGGTACTGATGCTCTGTACAGTGACAAAGTATTATGATCGCTTCGTGAAGCGCAGCAAGCAGCAGCTCGCCCTGAGCGATCTGGACCGCTATGAGCTGAGACAGAAGGAGCTTCGCATCGCAAAGATACGACAGGTGGAGGAAAGCTGAAGGCAGATTGACAAAAGCAGAGCACAGCTGCTTCAATCCACGTGGAGGAGGGATCTGTGCACGGTGCATAAAAAGGATTGATATATATTGTAACAAAGAACAAAAAATACAAATAAGCTTAAAATATAATACAAATAAATGTAATATGAATGTATCTCAAAACGTAAGGTAAGCGCTCAGTGTCAGTGCGGCTAGTTTAACACTTTTGAATGTGCCATAATCGTGGAAAACGAGAGTATTTTAGTCTCAGTCTTCCTGCTGGCATTCACAGTAGTGGATCATTTCACTACACTGCCACTTCCCACGATGGGACTATTTTACTCTACTTAAGAAGAGAGGAAGTCCCATGATGAGTAAACGTGCACATCCCCGCTCTGATGAAGAGTAAACGTGCACATCCCCGCTCTGATGAAGAGTGGCATCAAATCATACTTGCAGCCAGATCATCCGGCTTGAACGATTTTGAATACTGCAGATCTAACGGCATCCCGCGCAGCACCTTTTACAGGGCACTGGCTCGATTACGTCTGCATGCCTGTGAGATCCAGGCGAGAGCTGAAAGGCCCGAGTACAAGCAGGAGGTTGTTCCGATAAATATATCGGAGCTCCCGATCAGCAAAGAGGATCGGATGCATCCGGATTTGCACATGGTCGATGAACCATTGCCAGCTTCGTTTGAAGCGACGATGCGCATCACACTTGAAGGCGGCACGCTGGAGTTGACCAACCAGGCAGATACTGCACTGGTTGCCAGTATCCTGAGCATGCTGAACAGCCGATGCTAGGCGATATCTCCAGCGCAAACCGCATCTACCTGGTTTGTGGCTTATAGATATGAGAAAGAGCATTGATGGTCTGATGGCGATCGTACGCGACACCTATGAGCTGGATCCGTACAGTAATGCTGTATCCCTCTTCTGCGGAAGACGTGCCGATCGCATCAAGGCGCTCCATTACGAAAAGGATGGGTTCTGCCTTTTGTATAAGCGGCTTGAGAAAGGCGCGAATGACAACTTCCGGTTTCAGTGGCCGCGCCACGCATCCGAAGTTCGCAACCTTACGAAACGGGAGTTCCGCTGGTTACTCGATGGCCTTTCCATCGATCAGCCGAATGCCATTCAGCCGAGTCGGGAGAAGCACGACTTCTGAGCTTGGTAATGTTGCACAAACTTTCAAAAATTGCATAAAGCTATCCTCCGGGAAGGCCCACGCACCCTAGAAAATACGTGCTTTCGGCGGTATAATCAGAGCAGTTTTGAAAGGACGTATACCATGAGCATTATGGATTTCGGCGATAAAAGCAAAGACGAAATAATCGAATACCTCATAGACGAGCACAACGCCACGGAACGTGAGACAGCTCAGCTCCGTCAGGAACTTGCTGAGGCCAAGGAGACCATCGAAGAGTTTAAACGGATGATCTTTGCCTCACGATCCGAAAAGAAGCACGTTGGTTATGATAACCCTGAGCAGCTGACGCTGATGGACCTTTTCAACGAAGCGGAGCTGGCAGCGGATCCGAACGCTGAAGAACCTACAGAGGAGACTATCGTCAAGGGCTGCATCCGCAAGCAGGAAGGCGAGAAAAAGAAGAAGGCGTCTTATAAGGAGCTTTATGACAAGCTTCCATCGAGAGACCTTCTGTGCCACCTTGCTCCGGATGCGAAGATCTGCCCACAATGCGGCAGCACCATGGAGCGCGTTGGCTGGGAGAAAGTCCGTACCGAACTGGAGGTCATTCCGGCGCAGATCCGTCTCGTGAATATCTATCAGGAGACGGTTCGCTGCCAGAAATGCTACGAAGAGACTGGATACGCGGGATTTGCCCGTGCCGTGGTTCCATCTCCACTGATTCCTCACAGCCCGGCATCGCCGACGACCGTTGCGTATGTGATGTACCAGAAGTACATCAACTCCATGCCTCTGTACCGGCAGGAAAAGGAATGGAAACAGATGGGCGTGTCGATCCAGCACGCAACGCTGGCGAACTGGTGCATCTACTGTGGCAAGAATTATATGAAGCCACTCTATGACGCACTGGCGAGCACCTCCTCGAACGAGAGGTCACCTGCGCAGATGAAACTCCGTGCCAGGTACTCAAGGAAGATGGCCGTAAAGCTCAGCAGAAATCCTACATGTGGATCCACTGCTCAGCGAATCTCGATGGTCTGCCGCCGATCATGCTCTATGAGTACAATTCTTCACGGGCAGGAGCGGTACCGCAGAACTTCTACAAGTCGTTCAGCGGCAAGTACTTCCGGGCAGATGGGTATCAGGGATACAATCATCTGCCGAAGGGCGTCCTCCGATGTGGCTGCCTGGCACATTTCCGGCGTAAGTTCTATGACGCAATACCGTCAGAGGACCGCAAGAGTGGTAAGTCCAGGTCACCTGCCGCAAAGGTCGTAAATCTCTGCTCGAAGCTGTTTGAGATCGAGCGTGAGTTTATCAATCTAAGCGCGGATGAACGCAAAATCAGACGAGAAGCATCTAAGGAGCACGAGATCTGGAAACAGATCTGGGATGCCTTAGATCGAATCTCAGCAAGCAAAACCAGCCTGCTGGGGAAAGCGGTGACGTATGCCCAGAATCAGAAACCGTACATGGAGAACTATTTCCTGGACGGCAGTATTCCGATTTCAAACAACTTCACCGAGAGCTGTGGCGCAAGACCGTATGCAGTGGGACGGAAAAACTTCTACTTTCACGATACACCTGCTGGTGCCGAAGCCAGTGCCATCATCTACAGTCTGGCGCAGACAGCGAAACTTAACAATCTGAGCGTCTTCAAATATCTGCAGGCGGTGCTCCTTTACATGCCGGACTACGTTCATGAGCCCGAGGGCATCGAGGAACTGATGCCATGGTCAGATAAGATGAAGAAACTCTGTGCAATAGACACGAAGGCAACTATCGAAGACAAGGATGGAAATCCAAAGATCTCACGATAGTAAGTTAGTGCACTCAGCTAACACTGAGCGCTTACGATTTTCAGTAGATTCCTTTTGAACTTGCTTATAAATTTCAACAGTGTGTAACCAGTTATACTCCATTGCAGCTCTGGTCCCTGCGAGATCATGCTGCTCTAACATTTCGATGATTTTCATATGCTCTTTGACTGAATCTTTCGTGTCGCTTATGTTGCCGAAATAAACATTTTCAACACGAGCAACATGTGCACTTAATGTGCTTGTAAAACGTGATAAGAAATCATTATCAGCAAGATTTAGAAAAATATTGTGAAATGCAGTGTCAGATGCACGGCTCATGGCATTGTCTTTCGCTTGAATTGCATTACTAAGCTGTCTATTAATCTCTTTTAGATGCAGAATCGTGTCTTTATCTATCTTTGAATATGAGAAATCTACAGCAAGAGAATGTAGATTTGCCAGAAGTCTGTAAACTTGTATGATATCCACATCGCCGATATTAGTAACTCGGCTTTCCCGTCCTGGGCTAATCGAAATTAGTTTCTGATCAGCTAGAACCTGCATTGCTTCTCGTACAGGAGTACGACTGACAGAAAAATGTTCTGCTACTTCACTATCGAGGATTTTTTCTCCTGGCGCAAGTGTTCCATCTATAATCCAATCTCTCAGAGATTCATAAATCATTTGTTTTGCGCTTTTTGGCGCAGAATATACTTTTTTTGGAATTGGCATATTTTCCCTCCAAGTAATTAATGGTCCTTTCATCCGATATATCGCATATATGGTATCATATTATTGGCGTTGTGCAAAATAAATAATTGATTAATTCTATATTGCAAAAAAATAGTCAAACCTATATACTTGTATTAATAAGTATGCAATATATTGCCTACTGGATATCGTGAAGCGTGAATGATTTTAATTCGTTGGAGGTTTTCTTATGAAAAAGGGAATAATAAGAACTGAAAAACCACCGCCGGTTACCGAGGGACCTGTTTATCGGTCAACTAGTATCCTAAATGTGTGGAAATATGTAGGAGGAATTTATAATGCAGGAGTCTATTAAGTATTTTCATAAGGAAAGACGCTTAAATAACCTTTCTTCTGTTAAGGATTTTGGAGTGGAGAATGCAAGGAAGGTTATTAAGTATCATCAAAGCTTTCCTGAGTATGAGCCAACGCCACTTGTGGATTTAAAGGGACTTGCAGCAGATTTAGGTGTTAACAGCATTTATGTTAAGGATGAGAGCTATCGTTTCGGGCTGAATGCTTTTAAGGTTCTGGGCGGTAGTTATTGTATAGGCAGTTATATTGCGGATCAGCTCGGAGTGGATATAAGTGAGATGCCGTTTGAGAGAATTACATCTCCAGAAGTAAAAGAAAAAGTAGGGAATATCACTTTTGTCACAGCTACGGATGGAAATCATGGTAGAGGTATTGCCTGGACGGCTAATCGCCTGAATCAGAAGAGTGTTGTTTATATGCCGAAGGGAAGTGCTGAAGAGCGACTTCATAATATTCAGTTGCTTGGTGCTGATGCCTCAATTACAGAGTTTAATTACGATGATGCTGTTCGTTTAGCAAAGAAAAATGCAGATGAGTATGGCTGGGTGATGGTCCAGGATACTGCATGGGAGGGATATGAAAAAATCCCGAGATGGATTATGCAAGGCTATACTACCATGGCTTATGAGGCTATCCAGCAGCTTGGCGATAATAAACCTACACATATTTTCCTTCAGGCGGGTGTGGGGGCAATGAGTGGTGGTATAACTGGATTTTTCGCTGACCTCTATGGTGATGAAGAACGTCCAGTGATTACAATTGTAGAGCCAAATAAAGCGGATTGCATTTTCCGGACAGCCGAAGCTGATGATGGCAATCTTCATTTTGTAAAAGGCGATATGGATTCTATCATGGCAGGCCTTTGCTGCGGTGAGCCATGTACATTAGGATGGGAAGTCCTTCGCGATCATGCAGATTATTTCGTTTCCATGCCAGATTATGTTGCAGCAGAGGGAATGCGAATTCTTGGCGCGCCGTTGACAGGAGACCCTAGGGTGATTTCAGGAGAAAGTGGCGCATCTACTTTAGGATTTGTCGCAGAACTCCTTCGTAATCCGAGTCTCTGGGAGCTCAAGAAGAAATTAGGAATTGACGAAACGTCAAAAATTCTTTGTTTCTCTACAGAAGGAGATACAGATAAAGCTAATTACAAGCGTATTGTCTGGGATGGACTTTATCCAGGCTTTTAAGTGTTGTTATAGCACCGATATTTAAGTGTTACTTTTTAGTTTGATTGGAGGATAGAAAGATGGGAGAGAAGAAACTTAGTAAACAGAAATTTCAAATGCCGCACATATTTATTATCCTGTACGCAATTATTCTGGTTATGGCTGTTCTCAGTTATATTATTCCTGCAGGAGAATATACCCGTATCGCTGATGCAGTTACAGGGCGAGAGATTATTGATCCTAATTCCTATCAGGTAATCGCTTCTACCCCTACATCCATTATGGAATTTTTTGAAGCCTTCCCGAAAGGCTTTGTAGAAGCTGGATATGTTGTTGTATTAACTTTTTGTGTCTGCGGTGGATTTTATGTTGTTAATAAGAGTGGAATTGTAGCTGGCGTTATTCAGGCCATTGCGAAGAAAATGAAAGGGAGAGGAATTATTATCATTCCTATTCTGATGATCACATTCGCATTAATCGACTGCTTTATTGGAATGTGCGAGCTTTGCATGGTATATGTGCCGATTATTTTGCCTTTAATGCTTGCATTAGGATTCGACTCTATGACGGCCTGTGCAACTGCACTTTGTGGCTCCTGTATCGGTTTCACATCTGCCCTTGCAAACCCGTTTACAACTATTATCGGACAGAAGATTGCAGGCCTGCCACTTTTATCTGGATGGCAATTCCGTCTATGCTCGATGCTTGTTGTGGGTATTTGCGGAATTTCATACGTGATGCTTTATGCGAAAAAAGTCCAGAAGGACCCAAAGTCTTCTATTGTGTATGAAAGCGATCTGAAACTACGTGAAGATATGGCTGAAACCATTAATAAGGAGGTTCATCTGACTCCTCGTCAGAAATTATCCGGAGTCATTTTCCTTGTTCTGTTTGCACTTATGATTGTAGGTGTATTCCTTTGGGGATGGGACATGCCGGAAATTGGCGCAACATTTATCATGATGGCTATTTTCTGCGGCCTTGTTGCCGGAATGACTGGTAATGAAATTTGTGACGCGTTTATGGAAGGCTGTCAGCAGGTATTATTAGGCGCACTTATTGTTGGTCTTTCAAGAGGTGTATCTGTCATTATGAATGATGCGAAGATAACAGATACTATTATTCATTCTCTTGCAATGGTTCTGCAGAATCTTCCTTCTGCAGTAACGGCAGTTGGTATGCTGATCGTTCAGACACTGATGAACTTCCTAATCCCTTCAGGATCTGGCCAGACCGTTGTTACGATGCCGATCATGGCTCCTTTAGCAGATCTTGTTGGTGTTACTAGACAGACTGCAGTTTTAGCATTGCAGTACGGTGATGGCTTCTCTAATATTTTCTATCCGGTTTCTGGATATTTTATGGCAACTCTTGCACTTGGACATGTGCCATATGAAAAGTGGATTAAAAAGATGCTGCCGTTATTCGGTATCTGGACATGTGTTGCTGCAGCATTCATGATTATTGCGCAGGTAATTCAGTGGGGTCCATTCTAATCCGAAGTTTGGAATGTTTTAGTTTCCGAAAGGAAGGATGATAATGAGTAATGAAGATATATCAAAGAGTTTAAAGAACATTGAAACTTCTGTTCATGATGATTTCATTAAGTTCGCGCAGAAGCTGGTTCAGACAAAGAGCCTTACTTGTCAAGAAAGAGAAGTTGCTTTTCTCGTTGAAGAGAAGATGAAGGATCTAGGCTACGATGAAGTGACGGTGGACAGTGTTGGAAACGTTCTTGGACGTATAGGAAACGGTGCGAAGATTCTGATGTTCGATTCGCATATGGATACGGTGACAGTCAACAATTTAAACGAGTGGGAACACGATCCGTTTGGTGCGGCTATCGAAAATGGCAGGATTTATGGTAGAGGCGCATGCGATATGAAGTGCGCACTGGCAGCATCTGTTTATGGCGGATATATTGCGAAAGAGATCGGCATTCCAGATGATGTTACAGTGCTTGTGTCTGCATCTTGCATGGAAGAAGATTATGATGGAGAGGCTGTTCGGTTAATGCTGAAGGAACACAATCTTCGACCAGATGCAGTTATCATCTGTGAACCGACGAGCCTGAAAATAGCAACTGGCCATAGAGGAAGGACCTCGATTGAAATCAATGTTAAGGGCACACCATGTCATGCAAGTAATCCAAATAATGGAGTCAATCCTGTTTATTTGATGACGGATATTATTCGTAATATTATGAAACTTTCGGATGATCTGGATTATCAGGATGGTCAAGATAATGGATCGGTGGCACTTACAAATATTTATTGCAATACTGCTTCCAACAATTCTGTACCTAATGACGCGACAATCGTTCTTGACCGTAGACTGGCTAATGGAGAATCGGAAGAAAGTATCAGCCTGGAAATGAATAGATTACTGGAAGGAACAGAGGGATCCTGGAAATTTATGGATATACCAGGAAAGAGCTGGACTGAAACAGACTTTATGTTCCATTCATTTTTACCAGCTTGGAATATTTCATCGGATCATTCTCTCGTTAAGGGTGCAATAAGTGCGTTTAAAGAAATTAAAGAGCAGGATCCAGTGTTATATCAGATGGGAGCAAGTACAAATGCTGTTGTTACGGCAGGATTGCTGCATATTCCTACGATTATTTTTGGACCAGGTAATATGGAGCAAGCACATGCTACGGACGAGTACTGTGATATTCAGATGATGGTAGATGCAGCATTAATGTATGCAGATATCTGTCACAATTTCAGCTAAATTAAAGGCAATACCGTATAAGTCTGGCATTTGCCACGGTACAGAATATATACCGCGGCATTTCTATTAGAAAGGTGAGAATATGAGTATATTGGAGCAGAAAGACCTCGAAAGTATTAAGAAGGCAGCTAAAGAATATCTTCCGGATATGACAAGCTTTTTGCGTGCAATTGTTAAAAATCCTGGCGAATCCAGAACAGAGAAAGAACACGCTGAAACGATCCTTGCAGAGATGAAAAAACTTGGATTTGATCAAGCGGAATTAGATCCACAGGGCAATGTTATTGGCTACATGGGTAGTGGTGAGAAACTGATTGCATTCGACAGTCATATTGATACTGTTGGTGTCGGAAATAGAGATAACTGGATATTTGATCCTTATGAAGGTTATGAGAATGACGAGGAAATCGGAGGTAGAGGAGTATCTGACCAGCTTGGAGGTATCGTATCTTCAGTATATGCTGCGAAGATAATGAAAGATCTTAACCTTCTCAATGAAAAGTATAAAGTGATGGTGGTTGGTTCGGTACAGGAAGAAGACTGTGAAGGAAATAACTGGGAGTATATTTGCAAGGAAGACAAGGTTGTTCCAGATCTGGTGATTTCTACTGAACCTACAGATGGTGGTATTTGTCGTGGACAGAGAGGCCGAATGGAAATTCGCGTGGATGTCAAAGGCGTTTCCTGCCATGGATCGGCTCCTGAAAGAGGAGATAACGCGATTTATAAGATGGCCGATATTATCCAGGATATTCGAGCATTAAATAATAATGGATACGATGAATCTACGGACATACGTGGGCTTTCTAGAATGCTGGATCCGAAATATAATAAGGAGTGGGAAGAGGCCAGATTCCTTGGCAGGGGAAGCGTTACTGTTTCGCAGATATTCTTCTCCTCTCCTTCACGATGCGCAGTGGCAGATGCTTGCGCTATTTCTCTTGACCGGCGCATGACAGCTGGCGAAACATGGCAATCTTGCATCGAAGAAATTAAGAATTTGCCAGCAGTTCAGAGATATGGTGAGGATGTCAAGGTAAGCATGTATACATATGATGCGCCTTCTTATACAGGCTTATCATATCCGACAGACTGCTATTTCCCTACATGGGTATTACCAGAGCAGCATCCAGTTTGTCAGGCGGCTGTTAAGGCATATGAGGCACTTTATGGAGATAAACGTCTTGGAACAGCAAGCACAATTCAAGAGAGAGAAAAACGTCCTTTAGTCGATAAATGGACGTTCTCAACGAATGGCGTTTCCATCATGGGACGAAATAATATACCGGTGATCGGATTTGGGCCAGGTGCGGAGGCACAGGCGCATGCTCCGAATGAAATCACATGGAAGCAAGATTTAGTGGTGTGCGCTTCGTTTTATGCTGCATATGGAAGCTATTATTGCAATAATCTATAAAAAATTAGATTTGATCGTCAGTTTGTGTGCCGCCCGCATTCCTTGCGGGCGATACTTTTATGGTGCGCCTGATGGCGCACGTTTCTAACCGGTGCAAGGTAAGCCTTCACACTGAGTGCTTACAACGTAAGTATGCCGAAGGGGGACACATTCATGAGTCAAATTACAATAGCATTGATAAGGGGGTGCGGAGTTTTGCTGTGTTTCAGAGAGGAGAGAAAACAATGAAGTATGATTTTATGAGGGATGCAATAGAAATGCATGTACATACGGCGCCGGACGTATCTTCCAGAAAGTGTACGGATATAGAGCTTATGGAGCGCCTTCGGACAGCAGGGCTGGGCGGCGCCCTGATCAAGTATCACTACGGGGAGACGGCAGGGAGAGCGGCGTTGCTCAGGGAGCTCTGCCCGGAGCTGAAGCTTGCGGGAGGGATTACCTTAAACCGGGCAGTCGGCGGAATCAACGCCTCAGCGGTGGAAGCCTGTGGAAAACTCGGCGGACGCTTTGTCTGGTTTCCGACCATGGATGCGCTGAAGTATCAGGAATTTCAGAAAAAAACGGAAAGAAGGCAGATCTGCAAAAGTGCATCTATATTCTGGATGTGCAGGAAGAGCTGATTCCGGAGGTGGCAGAGGTTCTGGAAGCGGCGCGGCGGTATTCCATGGTGGTCGCGACGGGACACATGAGCGCAGAGGAAGGAATGGCACTGGTGCGTGCGGCACGTGCACAGGGCTGTGAAGCAGTGCTGACACACGCGGACAATCCGGCAGACTGCTACAGCCTGGAGCAGCAGAAGGAGGCTGTCGCGCTGGGAGCTTATGTGGAGCACTGCTATTTCACAAGCTATTATGGGCGAACCTCGATTGAGGAAATCGCCGCACAGATACGCGCCGTGGGGTGTGAGCATGTATATCTCTCAACTGATTTTGGACAGCCGAAGTCCCCTTATTTTGATGAGGGACTTTTGGAATATGCAAAGCTGCTGCTCGCGCAGGGTTTCACGGAAGAGGAGTTGCAGATGATGTTTCGGCGGATTCCGGAGCTGCTTCTGGGCCTTTGAAGGAGAATTTTCAGCAGATTCTGTTCTGTCAGATTTTGGAATTATAATTGCCAATACCATTGTCGGTAATACGGACTGTCAGGTATTTCAGGCGGGGTTCTGTGTCAGGAAATAGTACAAGCTGGAGATAGCCGTTCTCATTTGTTACAGAACGCCCTGTGTGATAAGAGTTTGAATTGACAAATTAGTCAAGGCAAACTAATATGTATTTTGTTGATGCGCGAGCAGAAAAAATACATTCAAAGCAGGGGGCAGGGGTATGAAAAGGATGGTCAAACGGCTGTTTGCAGCGCTGATGATTGTTTCGATGACTTCAGCAATGCAGTGGCCGCAGTCGTTTACGGTGCATGCGGAGACGCAGGCTGCTGCATCTGAGCCGAAGCTGGAAGCGTTGGAGCAGCGGATGAAGGAGCAGGGCGCTCTGAAACAAGGAGAGTCGCTTGACAGCTATGAGGGAAAAATTCCGGTCATCATAGCGCTGGGAGATGGCAGCGACGAAGGTGATTTCTCAAAGGATATACTCCGTCAGCTTGGAGGGGCAGTGGAAAAACAGAAGCACTTTGCGATGCGCGCAGAGGCACGGCTGGGACATGAGTTCTGTTATGAGGGAGTCACCTATGTCCTTGGAAATACCCTTGCGACAGAGCTCACAGCAGCAGAGCTGGAAGCGCTGGCGCCCATGAGTGAAATTCTGCGCATCTCTCCGAACTTTGCTGCGATTGACGTAGGGAGCCTGGAGGGAGAAGAAGCCTGGCAGAGCAGACCCGGGAGACGTATCCGTCGCAGGCGTGCGCTGGATGTGCATGAGCGTGCAGCCTTTCAACCCGATGAACTGAGTGGTCGTGGAACTGTGATTGCGGTGATTGATACTGGCTTCAGCGTTTCACATCCGGATTTCGACATGAAGGATACGGAAGGCGCAAAATATCCTGATGCAAAGAGCATGGAAGAGCGAATTGCACAGATCAATTCAACTGCGGGAACAGAACTTCTGAAGGGAAAGTGGTTCAGCAACAAGTATGCATATGGCTATAATTATGCCAATAACAGCAGAGAGATCAATGAAGACGGCAATTCTCACGGAACACACGTCGCAGGAATTGCTGCCTCTGTCGTGCGGAGCGATGCAAAGCAGGCACAGCTGATTGCGATGCGTGTGCTTGCGGGAGAGAGCGATTATTCCGAGCCCGCGAAATATGCGCGTGCGATCGAGGACAGCCTGCTTCTGGGAGCGGATGTCATCAATCTGAGCTTCGGTGTGCCGGCTGCAACACTGAAGAGCGTGGGGAGTGAATTGCTGCGTGCCATAGCTGCCGCAAAAAAAATGGGAGTCACAATCAATGCCTCAGCCGGAAATGAAAGTCTGACGGATGCAGATTTCATGCCTCCGACTGCGGATCAGCCGAACTATGGCACGATTTCGGCCCCTGCACTTGCAGGGGATGTCATAGCCGTCGCTTCGATCGACAGCGAAACAGTATCTCTGCCATATCTGGAGGTGGAAGGAGAAAGGATTGCGTACTATCCCACGACAGATGAGGCGGCCAGCAGCGCATACGGGCTGGAGCTTCCGCTGTATACGGAGGCAGGGAAGGCCAAAATTGAGGAACTGGCAGCTCTTCCGGAGGGAGCGCTGCGGGGAAAGGCGGTGCTGATCGAGCGAGGAGAACGCCGCTTTGATGAAAAGGTTGCGAGCGTCGCCAATCTCGGCGCGCGTCTTGCCATTATTTACGACGATCAGGAATCCGGGGACTGGATCAACATGGGCATCCATGATCCGGCGATTCCGGCGGTATTCATCCGAAAAAGGGATGGTCTTCTTCTGAAGGGCATGGATGGGAAAAAGATAGTTCTTCACCGCGAGATCGCAGGCTTCAAAATTGACAGTGCCGGGGATCTCTCCTATTTTTCAAGCTGGGGCCCCACCCCGGAATTTGATCTCAAGCCGGAAATCGCCGCAGTAGGGGGACATGTCTGGGCGGCGCAGCCCGGAGGAGGCTTTGCGGATAAGAGTGGAACCTCCATGGCGGCACCGCAGGTATCCTCTCTCGCGGCGCTTCTTGCCGAGAGGATACGGAAGGACGGAGACTTAAAGCTGCCGGAGGCCGGCGGAACGGACAAAAATACGCAGTACATGTTTATGAAAAATATGCTGATGAGCAATGCCGTGCCGCACAGGGATGGAGAGGGGCACTATACCTCTCCGCGGAAGCAGGGAGCAGGCGTCATGAATAAACGGAATACCCTGCGTTCCTATGCCTATATTACAGCGAAGCAGCCGGACAGACTGAATGCGGAGCCGACGGCGAAAATAAACCTCGGCGCGATCAATACGGACTTCAGCCTGAAGTTTACACTGCATAATGCAAGTAAAAGCAGGGAACTCCGGTTTCAGCTGTCGGAGCTGACCGTACAGACAGATCAGCTGGACGGGAAAAATCCAAAGCTCATCAAACCGGCGGGGGTGCAGGAGATTCTTTCTCCGAAGAGCGGGAACGAAGTTTACATAGTTCCGGCTATGGGAAGCGTGGAGGTCTCTGTTCCGGTCAGCTTTGCATCGGAGGATGAACGCCTGAAAAAGTGCTTCCGCAACGGCTATTTTGTAGAGGGCTTCGTGCGCCTCCGGAGCCTGACGGAGGGGCAAAATGATATCGGCGTGCCCTACATTGCATTCCGCCATCCGGAGAATAAGGCCTTCACAGACACACCGGTATTGGAAAGTGCAATTTACAATTATGCGCAGCCGGTCGGAGCTGCGGGAGAGGCTCCGAAATATTTCCACGCGCAGAACAGCGATGCAAGGAATGCCTTTACCTGCCTGACCTCTGAGGCAGATCACGAAGAGATTGTGCTGGGAGAAAAGCTCTCTGAGGATGCCGGCGCAAAGCGAAGCTTTGATGGAAAGCGGATCGCCATCTCCCCGAACGGAGATGGACGAAACGACTATGTGCAATTCCGCGGCGTGTTTATTGCTCCCTACTATCACGACAGAATCACTGTGAAGGACGCACAGGGCGAAACAGTATATTCCGGTGAGGAAAACTACAGCGGAAAGGCAGACAGCAACGGAAATATAGCGGTCGGAAGGAAGAACTATGCAGCGGCGCAGAATGCCTCTGCTGGTATGCTGTACTCTGAATCTGAGAAATACAGGTGGAATGGAACCAAAGGAGAAGAGACGGCGGAGGAAGGCATATACCGCTATATCTTTGAAGTGATGCCTGTTGCGGAGAATGCCGCGCTGCAGATCTATGCGTACGATGTGATTGTGGACAACACAAGGCCTGCTGTTTCGGACGTACAGATAGATGCCGGGAAAAAGCAGCTCGCGCTTAAGGTAACAGAGAACGGGAGTGGAGTTGCGGAAATTTCGCTGAAGAAGGTCGATGGAAGCGGAAATGTGACGGAGATAAAGAGGATCGTACCGCCGGCAGACGGAAGGCTGGTGCTGTCCACAGAGGAGAGCGCAGGTGTCAACCTTTGTATTCGCGACTATGCGGGAAATGAATATCTTCAGGAGCTTGCTACGCTGATGGCGGAGGGGCAGACTGGCTCGCTGAAGATAAAGATTATGGAAAAGAATGAAGAGACAGGAAACACTCTTGAAATTGATCCTGAGAAGCTTTCAGCGGATGATTACAGTGTGACGGTCACGGATGCGAGGGATGGACATATTGTTTTGAATCCTGAGCAGCTGTGCTACGGAAGTTATACGGCAAAGCTGAAGCTGCGGACGCTGCTCTTCAAGGGAGAAGAGCTCGAGCAGAGCTTTGAGATCAGTGCAGAGCATCCGGAGGCAGAGCTCACCTTCCTTTTGGTTTCGCAGAAGCCTCTGGAGGTTCGTGACATTATGCTTCAGGTGTCTACGGCGGATGGAAGGCTGCCGTCAGGCTTCAGACCGGAGGTGGTCCTGACAGATGAAAACGGGACGGAGGTGCCTGCAAAGGCAAGCATGAGCTTCGGGGGGACAAAGCAGCTGGCAAGCCTCAGTGGACTTCCGTATGGATCTGTCAAGCTCAGCAGGGGGAGATGGACCCTGCGCCTTAGAAATGCTGCGGGAGCCTGGAAGTTGATTCCGGAAAAACCTGTCATTGAGATTGAAGCGCAGACGCAGTATGGTCGCGAGGTAGGTGTGGTCAGGGATCTGGGAAGCAAGGAGCATCCGATTTTGCTCGCTGGTCCGGAGACCGGTGCCATGTATCCGAAGTCTGTACTGCATACGGAAGAGCTTACGCTGGATCAGATCAGCTATGAGGCTGTCTTTGACGCGGAGGCAGAAGAGGGGGCAGAGAAAAAGCATTCCTGGGATGGAATGAAGTTCACTGATTTCAGCATACTTCCGGCAGCGGTTTACCAGCTGCGCCCGGTGCTTCCGGAAGGATACTATAGTGTACCGGAAAGCAAGCGAGTCGATCTGCGCGATGCCTCTGGTGAGACTGTGACACCGGATTTCCATATTTATAAAAAAGGTGCGGAGGATTTTGGCAGTATTCATGTGACCACGATGGCGGAGGGAGCAGAGAACTTTGTCACAGACTATATCTTTGTCAATCTTCAGGGCGAGACGTATGAAAGCGGCGAAAAGCTGAGCTATGGAAAGTGGAGAGTGCGCCCGAAATATGACAGTGCGGAGTACATACCGGAAAGACCGGAGATTGTCGTGCATCTTGGACCTGATAACAGAACGGCGGATATTCGCTTTGGCTGGAAGAAGCTGGAGAGCAGCGAAAAGAGTGGGAGTATCCGTATCCGACTGAATTGGGGAGATGATTACGGAGCAAAATTTGCGTTTGGGCCCTATGGTCAAAAGCCTTATGTATTCCGCCTGAAAGCGCTGGATCATGAATCGGAGGAACTTCTTTTTGAACTGCCGGATCCGTATTTTGACCCGCTTGTTCTTTCGGGAATTCCCTATGGGCGCTATCGGCTGACGGCAGATCTCAGCGGAAAGGAAGGTTATTTTGTAGATCGTCCTGTACAGATCATTCAGATTGACCGTAAGACCCAGACAATAGAGCTTCGCTATGGAAAGACTGCATTCCCGCAGGCAGTGGAAAGGGAACTGCAGAATGAAGACGGAGATGTGAGTATCAGAATTCCGGCAAGCTCTCGCCTTGCCGGGCAGGAGGTGAAGCTCATCGCGGAAAAGGTGGAGGAAGTGCCGGAGAAGCTCAGAAAGGCAATGGCTTCTCTGCCGGAGGGCGAAGCGGTTCTGTATGAAATCCATCTCGAAAATGAGAAGCATGAGCAGGTTCCGATTCCCCGTGGAGAGCGTCTGGAGCTCAGTCTGCAGTTGAATCAGGAGCAGCAGGAGCAGGCAGAAAGACTGGCATTCTTCTATCTCTCCGGGCAGGCGAATCGCGCAGGAAGGCTCGCCGGAGAAATGGATCAGACGAAGCGCTGCTTCTGCACGACCGTGGATCACTTCAGTTATTATGCATTGCTGACGGAAAGGGAAAAGCCGAAGAGCTATGAGATCAGGCTTGAGGAGACAGACGGCGTTATGCTTAGCACCATTCCGGCAGACGAGGCGGCAGAGGGCACAGAAATTCAGGTGTTTGCGGAGATCACAGACAGCAGGAAGGAACTGCAGGAGCTTCTGCTGGATGGAAGCAAGCTGGAGGGTATGCGCTTCATTATGCCGGCGCACGCTGTAGTGCTGCGGGCGGTGCTGAAGGATAAGGAAGTCTCCGGAGATAAACTGGATGGGGAGGACGATGGATCTAAGGCGTCTTCGTCTAATGCAACCCCCTCCGATGCAAAACAGGAAGAGCTTCCGAATACAGGGGGAAAGACAAACACAGGCAAACAACCAGATGCTGTGCCGAAGGACAAGCAGGACATTCAGTCCGGGAATAAAGAAGATATAGAGACCAGAAGATCTTCGGGAGGCAGCGGAATACATTCCGCATTTCGCCGGGCAGCGCTGATGTGGACGGTTTCACGCTGGACGAAGGACAGACAGGGCTGGAAATTGAGGAAAAATGATGAAAGCAATGTCTGCGCAGAATGGAGAAAAGTGCAGGGATACTGGTATTGCTTTGATAAAGCAGGACATATGTGCACCGGCTGGCAGTACAGCGGGGAGCGCTGGTACTATCTGGAGCAGAATGGACGGATGAAAACAAACTGGAGCTTTATTAACGGAAAATGGTATTATTTTAATCCGGATGGTACGATGGCAACTGGGTGGATCAAGGACGGAGATCAGTGGTATTATCTTTCTGAAAGTGGAGATATGTTACAGGATACCTGGACGCCGGACGGCTATAGAGTCGGAGCTTTTGGAGCGTGGATGAATTAAGGGCTGTTGACCTGCCCAAGAAGTAATGAGTGATAGACAGCGGCTTTTCGAAAAAACGGAAGGCCGCTGTTTTTGTGAAAATTGGAGCGCAGTGCAGCTTTCAGATTAAAAACTATCCCAAGGAAGGATCAACCCTTCTGTAAAAAAGTGCTTCTGTAAAAACGCACAAACATCGGGCGTAAAAATAGATAAAATATAGAAAATTATGATTCGGGAACGGTTTGTATTGACAGAGCGCTGAGCAAAAATTATAATCTCCATAGATGTAATACAAGTTAATGTTTTGACGAAACCTGTAGTACAAATTTTTCCAAGAGAGGGAGAAACAAATGAAAAAAGCATTGGCAGCATTTCTGACAGCAGCAATGACCGTTACCACTCTGACCGGATGTTTGGGCAGCTCTGTGTCCGCACCGACCACGGCGGCACCGGCGGAGAGCACCGCAGCAGAGACTAGCGCAGCGGCGGAGGGCGCAGCAACGGAGGCGGCGAGCAGCGTAAACCTGGACAATATCGGGGAGCATACCTTCTCCCTTTCGACCACTGCGACTGCTGGAAGCGCACTGGCAGATGTCGCACATCATTTTGCAGACAAGGTTTCCGAGCTGTCCGGCGGAAAGATGACCGTCGATGTATTCGAGGGGTCTTCTCTGGGTTCCGAGGCGCAGAACCTTGAGGCATTGACCGCGGGGACTCTGGATATGGCTATTATTGCAGTTGAGTTCTATACGAACTCTATCCCGCAGCTTGGCGCGCTCATTCTTCCCTATGTATATGAGGACTATGATCAGGTCGAGAAGGTTCTTGAGAGCGAGGCAGGGCAGTATGCAAACCAGCAGCTTCTCGATGTGGCGAAGGTAAAGAACCTCGGCTACTATGTGATGGCGTTCCGCAATATGTACATGACAAAGCCGATCGAGACCGCAGATGATCTTGCCGGACTCAAGATCCGCGTTCCGGAGTCCACTCTGTATGTGAATACCTTCAAGATGCTCGGCGCTGCACCGACTCCGCTTGCGATGGGTGAGGTTTATACCGCAATTGATACAGGCGTCGTAGACGGCATGGAGAATACACCGGATACCTGCCTGCACAACTCCTTCTTCGAGGTGGCTCCGTACTTCAACATGACCAACCACCTGAATGCCCCGACCACCATCTCCATGTCGGACAAGGTCTTCTCCGCGCTGAATGAGGATGAGCAGCAGATCCTGATCGAGGCAGGTCTTGATACCTCCCACTTCGGTCTTGAGAGCACCAAGGCTTCCGACGAGGCAAACCGTGAGACGCTGAAGGAGAAGGGCATGACCTTTGTCGAGACCGATATCGAGTCCATGAGAGCAAAGATCGATTACACCAACTACGATTTCATGCAGTCTGAGGAAGCAAAGAAGCTGTTCGAGCTGGTTCAGGCAAATAAGTAAGAGAGCTGTACTTTGGCCGGGTGGGTGCTCGCTCACCCGGCCTTTCTGTTCGACCATGATTACACTCACCGACTTTGGAGGCAGAGATGAAGGGCTTTAAAGGTTTTCAGAATTTCACGCAGAAGGCAGTCACCTATCTCATTGTGGTGCTCTTTCTCCTGATGTTTGGCATCACCAATCTAAATGTTTTGATGCGTTACTTTTTAAATAAGCCGATCAGTTTTTCTGTTGAGATGGGGCGCTACTGCTTCGTATCGATTATCTTTCTCGGCGCCATTATTACGACGAGAGAGGACAGGCATATTCAGGTCGACTTTCTTCTTGGGATGATGTCTCCGAAGCTTCGCTTTATCGCGGAGCAGTCGGGGCGTGTCCTGATGACTCTGTTCTTCGGTCTCCTGAGCTATGAGACCTTCCGCATGACAATTGCAAACGTAGCGGTAAGATCCTCTGCGATGCAGATCCCGATGGCGGTTCCGTACGGAATCATGTTTGTGGGCAGCGTTGGAATATGCCTGGAATCACTGCTCAATGTTGTTGAGTATCAGCTGGGCATCAAGACAAAGAAACGCGGCGAAGAGGAAGCGGAGGAACTGTTGTAATGGCGATTTTACTGGTGGCTTTTTTTGCACTTTTAATGTTTGGCATTCCGGTAGCGGCAGTGATGGGAATTTCCTCCACGCTCTATCTTCTGAGCCGCGGAGCTGATCTGCTCACAATACCGCAGCGTATGTTTGCCGGAGCGGACAATTTCACACTGATGGCGATTCCGCTCTATATTTTTGCGGGAGAGATCATGAACCGCTGCGGAATCACAAGGCGTATCTTTAATTTTGCATCGGAAATCGTGGGCTTTTTGCCCGGCGGTCTGGCACTGGTGAATGTCCTCGCATCCACGATGTTTGCCGGCATCTCCGGATCGACCTCTGCAGATGTCGCCTCTTTGGGCGTCATGGAGATTGCAGGAATGGAGGAGGCCGGATATTCCAGGTCCTATTCGACGGCGATCACCTGTGCTTCTGCGACGATAGGCTCTATCATTCCGCCCTCCATCCTGATGGTGCTTTATTCCTCCATCACAGGAATTTCCTGCGGAAAGCTTTTTGTCGCAGGTATGGTTCCGGGACTCATGGTTTGCCTCTCCCAGATGGCCTTCTGCTTCTATAAGGCGAAGCGTGATCCGGTGAACTGCGACGGAAACTATCGTCCGAAGTTCAATGGAAAGCGTCTTCTCTTTGCGGCAAAGGATGCAATTCCGGCGATGATTATGCCCGGTATCATTATCGGAGGAACGCTAAGCGGCGTTTTCACGGCGACAGAGGCCGGTGCGGTTGCAGGACTCTATGGTATTCTGGTCGGTGTCTTTTATTACAGAGAATTCCGTGTTGTGGATATGTATGAAACTCTGAAATCGACAGCATTCACCGTGGGACAGAGCTCTCTCATCTTTGCGGCGACCTCGATCTTCAGCTACTGTGTTGCGATTCTGAAGCTTCCGAACAAGCTGAGCGCCTGGATTACAGGACTCACGACCAATGTTTACCTGATCCTCTTCCTGATGATACTTGCAATGATGATCATCGGCTGCTTTATGGACACAACTCCGGCTGCAATCATCATGGTGCCGATCTTTCAGCCGCTGGCGGCGGCACTGGGCTTTGATTCCATCCATTTCGGCATGGTCATGGTGTTAACCTTTATCTTCGGAGGTATTACCCCCCCTGTCGGCGCGACGCTCTTTATCGCAAGCTCGGTGGGAGATATTCCGCTCTCAAAGCTGGTTAAGGATATGTGGCCGCTGATTCTGCTCTTCTTCATCGTGATGATGCTGGTCGCTTACTTCCCGCCGCTCAGCACGACCCTTCCTGCGCTGGTTGCATAAGCTGGAAAATTCTGTTTAAATAAAGTTGTAACACCAGTTTGATGATGGAAAGGCGGCTTCAGGATGCACAAGGCTTCTCAGGTAACGGAACAGGTGATGCAATACATTAAGGAGCAGATTGCCGGCGGAGAGTGGCCGCTGGACAGCAGAATCCCCTCGGAGAATGAGCTCTGCAGGCTGCTCGGTGTGAGCAGAACGAGTGTCCGGGCGGCACTGCAGCGCTTTAATGTACTGGGCATACTTGAGAGTCAGCACGGCAGAGGGACCTTTGTCCGCTCGGACAAGGTCTATATTCCCGGACCGAAGGAGCTGCGCCTGAATGCGCTGAGTCAGACAGACGAAATGACAAAGGAAACCTTCCGGGAGTGGCGTCAGGCGAGAAACGTGATCGAGCCGGAGATCGCCTATTATGTGGCGGAGGCTGCGACACCGGAGCTTGTGCGGAAGCTGAAGCGCATCAACCGGGAGCAGGAGCAGCTCATCGGGCAGCAGGAGCTCTTTATTCAGAAGGATAAGGAGTACCATATGGCGCTGGCTGAATTTCTGGGGAATAAGCTCATTATGCAGTGCCTGGAGTCGCTTCTCAATATGCGGGAGATGCAGCTCTTTGTAAATGACAAGTTTGGATATATGGGTGGAATTTATTTTCACGCGATGATTACCGACGCGATCAGCCGGCACAATGCGGATCGCGCCAGAACTCTGATGCTGGAGCACGGCAGAGATGAGGAGCAGTCCAGCCGTATTTTTGACGGAATGGCAGAGAGAGAGACCCTGGATGCTTCTCTCCCGGCCAATGCCCTGCTCCGTGTCACAGAGAAAGAAAAGAGGCAGTAAGTATGGATTTGGTCAGTCAGAAAATGAGAACGTTGGCGCCGGAGCTGGATCCGCTGCGGATCGGAACCGGCTGGAAGGAGGAGGAGCTTGCCCTCCCCCAGATTATGATAGAGAGCACCTACGGCGACAGTCACCCGGGAAGCGGCCATCTGATCTCCCTTGTGGAGGAGGCGAAGCGCGGCGTGCAGGAGGCAGGCGGCAAGGGCGCGAAGTACTTCTGTACCGATATCTGCGACGGTGAGAGTCAGGGTACCGATGGCATCAATTACAGTCTTGCCAGTCGGGAGATGATCGCAAACATGATAGAGATTCATGAAAATGCGACGCCCTTTGACGGCGGGATCTTTATATCGAGCTGTGACAAGGGCATGCCAGGCAATCTGATCGGAATGGCGCGTGTCAATATCCCCTCCCTCATGGTGACGGGCGGAACCATGAGTGCCGGACCGGAGCTGCTCACGCTGGAGCAGCTCGGCATGTACAGCGCAAAGTTCGAGCGCGGTGAGATCGATGAGAAGAAGCTGAACTGGGCGAAGTGTAATGCCTGTCCGAGCTGTGGTGCCTGCAGCTTTATCGGTACTGCGAGCACCATGCAGATCATGGCGGAGGCGCTGGGGCTGAGCCTTCCGGGGAGCGCCCTGCTTCCGGCAACCAGCCCGGATCTGAAGGAGTATGCCCACCGCGCGGGCGTGCAGGCTGTAGCACTTGCTAAGATGGGACTAAAGCCCAGAGATATCGTGACCATGAAGAGCTTTGAGAATGCCATTCTGGTGCATGCGGCAATCTCCGGCAGCACCAATGCGCTGCTGCATATCCCGGCGATCGCACACGAGTACGGCATAGAGATTAATGGAGAGACCTTTGACCGTCTGCACCGCGGAGCAAGGTATCTGCTGGATGTGCGCCCCTCCGGAAAGTGGCCGGCAGAGTTCTTCTACTATGCGGGCGGGGTTCCTGCAATTATGGAAGAGATACGGGATGTGCTGCATCTGGATGTTATGACTGTGACGGGCAAGACACTGGGAGAGAATCTTGATGCGCTGAAACGCGAGGGCTTTTACGAGAAGTGTCAGCGCTGGCTGGACAAGGCGAATGAGAAGTATGGACTGAAGCTGGTCAGAGGGGACATCATCCGTCCGGCAGAGCGGGCGCTCGGAACAGACGGAAGCATTGCGGTTCTCTACGGAAACCTTGCGCCGGAGGGGGCGGTGATCAAGCATACGGCCTGCCCGCAGGAGATGTTTACAGCACTTTTGAAAGCGCGCCCCTTCGACAGTGAGGAGGAGTGTCTCGATGCGGTGCTGCATCACAGGGTACAGAAGGGAGATGCAGTCTTTATCCGCTATGAGGGGCCCAAGGGCAGCGGAATGCCGGAGATGTTCTACACCTCCGAGGCGATCAGCTCGGATCCTGAGCTCGGCAGAAGCATTGCCCTCATCACGGATGGACGCTTCTCGGGCGCATCGACAGGACCGGTGATCGGGCACTGCAGCCCGGAGGCGGCAGCTGGCGGCCCCATCGCGCTGGTGGAGCAGGACGATCTGATTGAGATCAATATCATGGAGCGGCGCCTGAATATTGTGGGCATCGCCGGGGAGCGGCGCAGTGCAGAGGAGATCGCTGCAGTGCTGGAAGAGAGAAGAAAGAACTGGAAGCCGCGTCCGCTGAAGTATAAGAGCGGTGTGCTGCGGATGTTCAGTGAGCACGCGGCCAGTCCCATGGAGGGCGCGTACCTGAAGTTTGATTAAATAAAACAGAACAGAGAAGTTTATGGACAGCTGTCATGCGAATCTGCATGGCAGCTGTTATTTGTTCTGTCTGTAATCCTGCACAAAAACAAAATGAAGATTTGTACAATGTTGCAAAATATTATAATTATACTTGAAACAAGTTACATAAGGGTGTATGATGCCATCAGATAGAAAAAATAAGGTGGCGGAAGCCGGAGACACAGAAAATTCAGAGAGTCGGAGGTGGCAGTATGGCAGTAGGAAAGAGAATCTATCTGAAGAGAAATTTACCTGATCCGGAGATCATAAAGCAGTTTAAGGAGATTCCTGCATCCAATACGGCGGATGTCATGGGAAGAAACTGTGCCATGAATCCGAGAATTCACCTGGTGAGCAGTCCCAAGGCACAGATGATGGTCGGACCGGCGTTTACTGTAAAGTGCCGTGCGGGCGATAACCTTGCGCTTCACGCAGCACTGAATTATTGCAGTGAAGGAGATGTGCTTGTTGTATCAAATGAGGAAGACAATACCCGCGCACTCATGGGAGAGATTATGATGGCATACCTCTACCTTCAGAAAAAAGTGGCCGGCATTGTTCTGGACGGCCCGATCAGAGATATCGACGAGATCGGCAAGTGGGATTTTCCGGTCTATGCGACCGGAACCACACCGGGCGGCCCTTACAAGGAGGGACCGGGAGAGGTCAATGTTCCGATCTCATGCGGAGGCGTGAGTGTGGAGCCGGGCGATATCATCCTGGCGGATCCGGACGGTGTGATTGTAATTCCGAGAAATGATGCGGCTGTGATCCTCGAGGATGCAAAGAAATTTAAGGCGGCAGACGAGGGCAAGCTGGAGAAGACGCGGCTCGGAACCATTAACCGCGACTGGGTTATGAAGAATCTGGAGAGCAAGGAATTTGAGATCATCGATGATCTGTATCGCGTCTGAGCTGTAGAAGCAGCAGAGGAAATGACGAGAAACTGAAACCCATTACAGAGAGACCGGCAGATGTGCCGGAGAGGGAGAGTGTATGGCCTGGAAAATTTTACTGCCGCAGGAGATTATGTCTGAGGGAAGAAAGCTTCTTGAGGATGCGGGGCATGAGCTGATCATGGGGCACGGCTTTGAGACCGAGGATGTGCTGGAGGACATGAAGAAGCATCAGCCGGATGCTATGATCGTTCGCATTACACCGATCACGAGAGAGGTCATCGAGGCAAATCCGAACCTGAAGGTGATCGTCCGTCACGGCGCTGGCTTTGATACAGTGGATCTGAAGGCCTGCCGCGATAACAATGTGCAGACCCTGTACGCGCCGGTTGCAAACAGCACCTCCGTCGCGGAGACAGCGCTGCTGTTGATGTTCGAGTGCAGCAGAAATGTGACCGTACTTCATAAGACCTGGGTGAACGATTTTTATACAGCAAAGCTGAAGGTAAGAAAGAACACGCTGAACGGAAAGACACTCGGACTTGTTGGCTGCGGAAATATCGGCAGTCGCGTCGCGACGCGGGCTCTGGCGCTGGAGATGAATGTCCTGGCTTATGATCCCTATAAGCCCGCAGCAGACTTCCCGGACGGTGTCGAGGTTGTGCGTGATCTGGATCGCATCTTCAAGGAGTGCGACTATGTTTCTCTGCATGCACCGAGCACGCCTGTCACCAAAAACATGGTGAATAAGGAGCGCCTTGCCACAATGAAGCCGACTGCGTTTCTCATCAATACTGCGAGAGGCGGGCTGGTTGTGGAGGAGGATCTCTACGAGGCCTGCAAGAACGGCGTCATTGCAGGAGCCGGGCTGGACGCAATTCGTCAGGAGCCGGTAGATCCGAAGAACCCGCTTCTCACCTTGGATAATGTCATCATGTATCCGCACATTGGCGGCAATACTGTCGAAGCTGCACACAGAGCGTCTTATTTCTCCGCGATGGGAGTTCAGGAGGTCTATGAGGGCAAGCGGCCGACCTGGCCCATCAATGATGTAGATTATGAGACCGCGAAGACCTACATGGACACCAAAAAACCGGACAAGCAGCCGGCCGGGATGTTTGATTTTTAAAGAACAAAGACAGCACTTTCGGCTGGAAGGCCATCAGAAAGTAAGGAAACGGTGCCGCCGGCTGAGAGATCAGCCGGCGGTATTTTGGCATATTAATTTATACTTGTTTCTTCAGCTGGAAGCGCTTTTCAACCGTGCGGGTATAGCTGCGAAAGACCATGCAGCTGTCCTGAATGAAGTCTCTGGCATAGGCGGGAAGCATATGGTCGCTGCGATATACGAGAGAGCATATGTTTGCAGGAATGGTTTCGGAGAGCGGAAATACCCGGAAGTCATGGCCCGCGGCATCCTCATCCCGGTGATGCTGATATAGCATGACGGGGGAGATGAGTCCGGCTCCGTCCCCGGCGCGGGCGAGCTGGTAGATCAGCTCCTGCTGATTGCATTCAAAAATATATCGAAGCTTCAGATCGCCGGGAAGCGCACTGTCCACAGTAGTTCGCAGGCGATTGCTCTGCCGCAGGGCAATGAAGGGAAGACGGGATATCTTTCGCAGATCGACCCCATTTTTTGAAAAATCTTCCAGGAGTTCCATCCAGCTGAGGGGATAGCAAGTCTTCAGCAGTGTTTCTGTGAAACCACACTGCATACGCTCTGTGGAGAGCGCAATCGCCTTCTGATTGACATTCCGTGGGATATCCACCCCGATGTACAGATCAAGCTCTCCGAGAGCCAGCTGCTCGATCATGCTTGCACTGTTACCGTCGATCAGCTCAATAGAAATGTTCTCATGATGCGGGTGGTAAAAGCGCCATATCAGCGGGAAAAAGACCTCAGCACGCAGGCGGGAGATGCCGACGCGGAGTGTAGCGCGGGCGTTTTCGCTGATATCAGAGAAAGCGGCGCGCATATTACCCTCCGTGTTCAGAAACTGTCTTCCGTAGAATACAAGCTGATCTCCCGCGACGGTGAGACGGAACACAGGTTTTCGTTCAAAAAGTGCCACGCCGTATTCGTCCTCGAGCCGCCGGATATGACTGCTCAATGCCTGCTGGCTGATGTGAAGACGTTCAGCAGCCCTGGTTACCTTCAGCTCTTCCGCGACGACCAGAAAATATTCTATGCTTTTCAGATTCATTCTGCGCTCCAATCCACAATATTTATATTGTCAGAAATAGAAAAATATACTGTTAGATTTTGTTATAAGGCGATGATAGCATAAGGCGTATAAAAAAGAAATGCAGAGTGGGAAAGGCCTTTGGAAGGAGGAGCAGGCAATGGGGATACGCCTGATGGACTGTACGCTTCGGGACGGAGCAAATGTAGTCGGAAAGGGTTTTGACGCAGAGATTACAGATATGGTACTGGATGGCCTGACAGCAGCAGGAGTTCCGATCATTGAGTTTGGAAATGCCGGAGGAATCGGTGCTTACGAGGTGGCGGGTTTTACTGCAGCGGAGACGGATGTGAGATATCTTGAGCTTGCCCGGAAGTACCTGGACCGAGGATCCATGCTCGGGATGTTCCTCAATGCAAAGCGCTATCGCGAGAAGAATGTTGCTCTTGCAAAAGAGAGCGGACTTGCATTTCTTCGCGTAGGAGCAGATGCGGGAGATGCAGGCATTGCAATCCAGACTGTGAAGGATATCAAGGCGGCGGGTCTTAAGTGTTTCTATTCGTTGATGAAGGCTTATATCTTAAGCCCTGATGAGCTTGCTGAAGAGGCAAGACGGCTTGAGGAGGCGGGGCTCGATGAGATCACAATTATGGATTCTGCCGGAACTATGATGCCGGAACAGACGGCGGAATACACGCGAAAGCTGAAACAAGCCGTGAAGATACCGGTGGCCTTTCACGGGCACAATAACCTTGGTCTTTCTGCGGCAAATGCACTGGCGGCATACCAGAACGGAGCGGATATTCTGGATTGTGGTCTGATGGGGATGGCGCGAAGCGCCGGAAATCTGGCAACGGAGCTCTGTATAGCCATGATGCAGCGCTGCGGGGAGATGCAGGAGCTGGACCTTTTTGGACTTCTGGACTTCGTTGACAGCAGATTACAGCCTGCGATGGCAAAGCACAGCTATCACAACCCTGTCACGCCGCTTGATCTGACTCTGGGCTTTTCCGGTTGCCACTCGAGCTTTGTGAAGAAGTTCAGAGAAATTGCGTCAGAAGAAAATGTGAATCTGTTCCGTCTGATTGCAGAGGTCTCGAAGCGGGACCAGAAGAGCCCCTCGGAGAAGCTGATGCGGGAGGTCGCGGAGGAGATGAGAGGGTAATACCAAAAAAGTTGCATTTTACAGGATGAAAAGAGGAAATTGCCAATGCACAGAATCATTCTTGCGGGTACATATCCCGCATACACCTTTGAAAAACTTCGGGCAGCCCTCCCTGAGCAGGAGTTTCAGCTGATTGCCGTGGATACAGCTGAGAAATACGCGGAGATGACGGACGCAGAGATTATGATACTGCGCATTTTTAAGGCGCCGCGTGAGATCATAGAAAGAAATCCGAGGCTCAAGATGATCATGCGCTGGGGCGCAGGATTCGATTCTGTGGATATTGAGGCCGCGGGGGAGAGAGGCATCCTTGTCACGAACACGCCGGGAGCCAATGCCAATGCAGTCTCAGAGCTCGCAGTGCTTCTGATGCTTGCAGTAGGACGAAAGCTTTTCTGCCATGCAAAGAGTCTGCGTGAGGGCGTGTGGAGTAAAAATACTTATCTGAACAGCTCGTTCAGTCTGTTTGGAAAGACTGTGGGCATCATCGGCGGGGGAAATATCGGACGGCAGGTAGCGGAGAAGGTTCACGCTTTTGGTGCAGAGACTGTTTATTACGATCCATTTCGTCTCTCAGAGGAGATGGAACAGCGCTTTCGGATGAAATATGTTCCGTTGGAGGAATTGCTCTGCGCGTCCGATATTATTACCCTCCATGTGCCCCTGCTTGAGACGACGCAGCACATGATAGGAGAGAAGCAGCTTGCAATGATGAAGCAGGGGACAATTGTGATTAATACTGCGCGGGGCGGACTGATTGATGACAGTGCACTGTATCGGGCGGTAGAGAGCGGAAAGCTTGCGGGGGCAGGTCTGGACGGTGTGGAGCGCGAGCCACTTATGCCGGAGGATGAACTCCTGCAGAATCCGAATATCATTGTTACACCGCATGTGGGCGGTGGAACGGCGGATATCGGAGATGTGATTGTCCCTATGCTGGTGCAGGATATTAAAGATTTTTGTGAGGGCCGCGATGTGATCCATATTGTAAATCGGAAGCAGCTTGCGTCAAAATAAAAAACTGCACAAAAATCCTCACAAAAAAATGTGCAATGATACAAAGATAATGAAAATACTTGAAACAAATTACAATAAGGCTTAATATGTAAATAGTGGTAAGTGTCAAAAGATAAATAAGAAACAAATTACAAAAGGGAGTAAATATTTAAGTGTATGGAAAGGAGTTTTTTATGAAAAAGCTTATTTCAGTGGTTCTTGCGACTGTTATGACGGCATCTCTTGCGGCCTGTGGAGGCAGCGGATCAACGGCGACCACAGCAGCATCCGAGAATACCTCTGCGGATACAAGCGCAGCAGCTGCTGGCAGTGCAGAGACCGACTGGCCGACCGGGACAGTCAATGTCACGGTGCCGTACAATGCAGGCGGAGATACCGATACCTATTGCCGCGCACTGTTTGATCGCGTCGGCAAGAAGCTGGGGCAGACCTTTGTTGTCACCAATTTGACCGGAGGCTCCGGCATGGTTGCGGCCATGGATGTTATGGGGAAGAAGCCGGATGGAAATACCATTTTGTTCTGCCACACCGGTGCAGCACTTGTACAGGAGGCTACCGGAACTGCAGAATTTTCTTATACGGATGATTTCACGAATGTAGCCACAGTTGCGCTGGATCAGACCTATGCACTCTGTGCGGTTTCTCCTACCGGTAAGTACAAGCAGTACAGCCGCGGCTGGACGGATCTGAACGGCATGATCGAGGATGCGAAGGCAAATCCGGGTGTGATCCGTTACTCCACAGTATTTGGTTCCACCACAGAGTATGTAGGAAAGCAGTTGGAGAAGCAGGCAGGAATTCAGTTTGATAATATCGACGTGGGAACCTCTACCGGAGATCGCCTCGCGGCGCTGCTTGGCGGACAGGTTGAGCTCTGTGCGAATAATTACATGAATGTGGCTGACTATATTCAGGCCGGAGATCTGATCTGCCTTGGCATTATGGCGGAGGAGAAAGTGGGCGGAATCGATTTCCCGACCTTCAAGGAGCAGGGATTTGATGTCGTCAACGCGAAGAAGTACGAGGTGAAGTTCCCGAAGGGCGTGGATCAGGCAATTGTCGATAAGCTGGCGGCAGCCTGTAAAGAAGTTACAGAGGATCCGGAGTTTGCAGAGGTGTTGAAAACCTACTATGCTGAGCCGCTGTTCCGTGATGCGGCAACGATGAATACAGAGGATCCGGCTGAAGTCGAGGAGCTGAAAAAGGGACTCGAGTAATTAAATGAGGAGTTGCCGCCCAGACTTTGGGTCGGGGCGGCATTTCTGTACTTTGGGTTAAGGAGAAGAGAGTATGACTAACAGGCGGCGTAATCTTACGACCTCAATAATATTTTTGCTCTTTGGCGCGTTCATGCTGGTTCAGGCACTGGGCGTCAAGCATAAGATTGAGAGTGATGTGGGATCCGGCTATGTTCCGGCATTTATTGCAATATGCCTCATCATCGTATCTGTAGCGAAGTTGATCCTTACTGTAACGGGGAAAAGTCCGGCAGATGAGGTAAAAGAAAAGAAGGATTCTGATTGGCTCGGTGGTGTCGTAACCATAGCTATGATGGCGCTCTATATGTTCTGTTTCGAGCCGATAGGTTTTGTGCTTTCCAGTGCGGTTTACCTGTTTGCACAGATCACCTGGTTCAGTAACAGCGAGAACAGAAAACCTATTTTGTTTGCAATTATTTCGATTATGCTGCCGATCGCAATAGATGCGCTGTTTGTTTATGCGATCAAGATGCCGCTGCCCAAGGGCGTCTTCGGATTCTGAAAGAGGAGGTACATCAATTATGTTTGCTCAAGCAATGATTAATACGTTTAACCCGATGTGCCTGTTCCTCATCTGGTTTGGTACGATGATAGGCATTATCTTTGGCTCCATACCAGGCCTCTCGGCCACTATGGCAGTGGTTCTGTTCCTGCCTCTGACTTTTGGCATGGAAGCCACACAGGGACTTGCGCTGCTGGTGGGGCTTTATATGGGAGGTATTTCCGGAGGATTGATTTCTGCGATCCTGCTTAAGATCCCGGGGACGCCCTCCTCCATTTCGACAGTTTTTGATGGCGGACCTATGGCGGAAAAAGGTGAGGCCGGAAGAGCGCTTGGCGTTGGCATACTTTATTCTTTTCTTGGTTCAGTGATCGGAATTCTGGCTCTGATGTTTATCTCCCCGCTGCTGGCGCGCGTCTGTCTTCTCTTCAGCGCTGCCGATTACTTTGCGGTTGCAGTATTTGCACTTTCTATTATTGCTTCTCTCTCCGGCAAGGATATGCTGAATGGAATGATTGCAGGATTGATTGGCATTGCGCTGTCCATGATTGGAATGGCCCCGATTGATGCGGCGGTGCGATTCACCTTTGGAAATTATCAGTTGATGTCCGGTTTTGATATCACAGTTCTGTTAATCGGCGTCTTCGCAGTGACAGATATCATCCTCTCTGGCTTTGAGAGACAGCATCTTGCCGATAAGCGACAGACAAAGAAGTATCAGCTGAGAGGATACGGACTTTCTGTCAAGGAGTTCTTTCAGCAGATTCCGAACACGATTATTTCCGCTTTAATCGGAATAGGCATTGGTATTCTGCCGGGTATCGGAGGATCCACTGCAGGTCTGATCTCATATACAGCGGTTAAAAACCGTTCTAAGTATCCGGAGAAGTTTGGAACTGGAATCATTGATGGAATTATTGCCTCAGAGTGCTCCAACAATGCAGTCATCGGAGGTTCCATGATTCCGCTGTTATGCATGGGGATCCCGGGCAATACTGTGTCTGCCATTTTTCTTGGTGGTCTTCAGGTACATGCGATCAGTCCTGGGCCGCTTATCTTCAATAAATCCGGCCAGTACGTGTATGGTATCTATCTCGCGTTGCTGATTGCGTCCGTATTCATGCTGATTTTTGAGCGGCTCGGTCTTCCTGTTTTTGTAAAGCTGCTCGATATCCCAAAGCACATTTTACTGCCCTGTATTTTTGTCATGTGCTGTGTTGGCGGATATTCTGCGAATAGTCGTGTGTTTGATGTACAGTGCATTCTTTTCTTTGGTCTGCTGGGGCTTCTGTTTAAACTGCTGAAGATACCGAGCACGCCGCTGATTATCGGCTTTATCGTGGGGAGCATGTTCGAAGAGAATCTGCGCCAGGCGCTTCAGGCAGGGCATGGAAGCTGGTCTGTGTTCCTTGGGCGTCCGATCGCCATGGCATTTTTAATCATTACTGTTATATCTTGCACTATGACAGTGCGAAAGAATATACAGGATAAGAAAAAAGCAGAAGCTGCAGGCCAGATCTTTGATACGGAAGAAGAGGAAGGCTGATTTTATCGGATCTTTCATTGGCGACCGGCCCTTTCTGGGGCTGGTCGCTGGTATATACGGAAAGAAGAGTAGAAATATGCTGATTATCAGGAATGGACGTGTAATAGATCCTCTGAATCATGTGGATGCTGTTTGTGATCTTGCAATAGAGGGAAAACAGATCGTAAGCGTTGAGAAAGCAATGCAGCCGGGGGAAAAGGATCGTGTGATTGATGCAGAGGGCTGCTATGTTTTGCCGGGTCTGATCGATCATCATGCGCACCTCGCGCCGCTCGCACGAATCGGTATTCCGTCAGAGGCGGTCTGTTTTGCTTCAGGTGTCACCACGGCGGTTGATGCAGGCAGCACGGGCTGTGCAAATTTTATTGCGCACCACGGAGCGGTTGAGCAGATGCGCCTTTCCGTGAGAGCCTATTTGAATGTGACAACCACCGGACTGGATACTCTTCCCGGCTGTCTGGAGGATGTGGATCCTGCCCACTGGGACAGAGAGGGAATACGGGAGTGCTTCCGCAGCTTTGGAGACATTCTGGCAGGATTGAAGCTCCGTACCAGTGCGCCCATCGTGGGAAAGCTGGGCTATGAGCCGCTGGAAGCCACAGTGGAGTTGGCAGAAGAGCTTGGAGTTCCTGTCATGGTGCACTGCACGAATCCTCCGGGACCGCTGAGTGAGCTTCTGAATATCCTTAGACCCGGAGATACAATCACCCATATGTACATGAACATTGGATCATCTCTTATAGATGAGAAGGAGAAGATTTTGGAGGCTGCATACCTTGCGCGAGCAAGGGGAGTATATTTTGAGGCGGCAGATGCGCGCGCGCACTTTGGACTTCCGGTCGCGCGGGCGGCGATTGCGCAGGGCTTCTATCCGGATTTTATCGCCACAGATCTGACAAGGCTCAGTATGTATCTGCGGCCAACCGCTTTTAATCTTGCCATGCAGATATCAAAATATGCGGCGCTGGGAATACCCTTTGATAAAGTGGTGGAATGCGTTACCGTGAATCCGGCAAGAGAGCTGGGCCTTTTAGACAGGGCTGGTTCCTTGACTGTTGGACATCCTGCGGATATTACGGTGTTTAGACCTGTAGATTGCGACACAGTTCACGGAGACAGGCCCTATGGAGATAAGGATCAGCAGGTATTCACAGGACATAAGCTGTATCGGCCTATGCTCACGGTAAAGAATGGAGAAATGGTGTATCGGGATATGGGGTTTTGATTTGTATAGAATTTTTTGAATCATTGCTTCGGTAACAGTTCATATTGCTTTAGCCATAGCGGAAATAATATGCTACAATAAGCCCGACGGAAGATGTCCGTCGGGCTTATTGGGCAGAATTGTCCGGAAAAAGGAGCGTGTATCGATGAGCGGTATTACATTTGATTATTCCAAGGCACTTGGGTTTATGAACGAGGGTGAGATTGAGCTGATGAAGGCAGCAGCTGAGACAGCATACGATCAGCTGGTGAATCACGTCGGCGCGGGAAATGATTTTCACGGCTGGCTGGATCTCCCGGTGAATTACGATAAAGATGAGTTCCAGCGCATCAAGGCAGCAGCGGAGCGAATTCAGAAAAATTCGGAGGTGCTGGTAGTTGCGGGCATCGGCGGCTCCTATCTGGGTGCGCGCGCCGCGATCGATTTCCTCCGCCACGGCTTTTATAACAATATTGCCGGAGGGCTCAGAAAGACACCGGAGATCTACTTTGTCGGCAACAATATGAGCGGTCAGTATATGAATGCGCTGATTGATGTGATCGGAGACAGAGATTTTTCTGTAAACGTGATCTCCAAGTCCGGAACCACGACAGAGACTGCAATCAGCTTCCGCGTCTTTAAGAAGCTTTTGGAGCAGAAGTATGGCAAAGCAGAGGCCGCAAAGAGGATATTTGCGACGACAGACAAGGCGAGAGGTGCGCTGAAGAAGCTTGCGGATCAGGAGGGCTACGAGTGCTTTGTGATTCCGGACGATATTGGCGGCCGCTTCTCTGTGCTTACGGCGGTGGGCCTTCTTCCGATTGCGGTCAGCGGCGCAGATATTGATGCGCTGATGGCAGGCGCAGCGGAGCAGAGAGAGAAGGCGCTGAATCTGGAGTATGAGCAGAATGCCTCCATGCTCTATGCGGCGGTCAGAAATATACTTCATCGCAGGGGAAAGTCTGTTGAGATTCTTGCGAACTATGAGCCGAGTCTCGCGATGATCTCCGAGTGGTGGAAGCAGCTCTATGGCGAGAGTGAGGGCAAGGACGGAAAGGGACTGCTCCCGCACTCCGTAAATCTCACCACAGACCTGCACTCCATGGGACAGTTCATACAGGATGGCTCCCGCATCATGCTGGAAACGGTGCTGAATGTGGAGAAGCCGAAGAACCAGCTTGTGATCGAGGCAGAGGCAGAGGATCTGGACGGCCTCAACTACCTCGCGGGCAGAGATATGAGCTTTGTGTGCAGAAGCGCCATGGAGGGAACCATACTCGCGCATGTCTCCGGAGGCGTTCCGGTGCTGAAGCTGAATATCCCCGCGCAGGATGAGCGCTCTCTCGGCGCGCTGTTCTATTTCTTTGAATTCGCAGTCGGCATCAGCGGCTATATGCTGGGCGTGAATCCCTTTAATCAGCCGGGTGTTGAGAGCTATAAGTCCAATATGTTTGCACTGCTTGGAAAGCCGGGCTACGAAGAGGCAAGAAAGCAGCTGCTTGGCGAGTGATCGGAGGCGCAGATGAAGATAGCAATCGGAAATGATCATGCAGCGGTGGAGCTGAAGCAGGAGATCAAAAAGCATCTGGAGGAGCGGGGCGTTGAAGTAGTTAATGTCGGCACGGACACAGCAGAGCGCTATAATTACCCGGTTGCCGGCTACAAGGTAGCGAAGCTCGTCGCAGCCGGAGAGGTGGATGGCGGCGTGCTGATCTGCGGAACCGGCATCGGGATCTCCCTTGCGGCGAATAAGGTGAAGGGCATCCGCGCCGCGGTGTGCAGCGAGCCCTACAGCGCAAAGATGGCGAAGGAGCACAACAACGCGAATATTATTGCTTTCGGCGCGCGTGTCGTAGGGATAGATCTCGCGAAGATGATTGTGGATACCTGGCTCGATGCGGAATTTCTCGGCGGTCGTCACGCGGAGAGAGTCGCGCTGATCACGGAGATTGAGGAGACCGGTGCGCTGAAGGAAGCAGAGTGAATCTTCGCGGCAATTCAGAGACAGAGTGCAGAGAGACGTTCTTTCAGGGCGTCTCTTTGCTGTATTGACAGGAGGCAAGCTTGAAGCTTTTTCATCTATCGGATCTGCATATCGGAAAGCGTGTCAATGAGTATCCCATGCTGGAGGATCAGCGCCATATTCTGAAGGAGATACTGCGCTTTGCGGAGGCAGAGCGGCCGGATGCCGTGCTGCTCTCAGGAGATCTCTATGATAAGCCTGTGCCATCCGCGGAAGCCGTGCGCTGCATGGACTGGTTTCTGTCTGAGCTGCAGGCACTTGGCGGTACCGTGCTCGCGATCAGCGGAAACCATGATTCCGCGGAGCGCATTGCCTTTGGTGCCAGACTGATGGCGGAGAGCCGGGTCTTTGTGTCGCCTGTCTACAGTGGCAGGCTGCGTCGGGTGACCCTTACGGATGCCTTCGGAGAGGTGGATTTTTATCTGCTGCCCTTTTTGAAGCCGGCAGCGGTTCGTCCCTTGTTCCCGGAGGAGAAAATAGAGAGCTACACGGAGGCGCTGCGGCTGGTGGTAGAGCGCGCACTGAGGGAAGAGAGCTCCGGGCAGCAGAGACGCCGCGTGCTGCTGGCACACCAGTTTGTGACCGGCGCAGCGCGCTCGGAGTCGGAGGAGATATCGGTCGGCGGCATGGACAATGTAGACGCGGCGGTATTTTCTGCCTTTGATTATGTGGCGCTGGGGCATATTCACAGCCCGCAGAATATCGGCTCGCCGCGGATACGCTACTGCGGGACGCCGCTGAAATATTCTTTTTCCGAGGCGGGACAGGAGAAGAGTATCACAGTGGTGGAGCTCGGTGCCCTGCCCGGAGAAGAGACTGTAGTACGGAGTGCGGCAGGAAAGACAGCGGGCGTTGTAGGCCCCGGTGAAGCCTCAGATCCACGGGGGAACAGGCGCGCGGAGCTTAAGCTACGCACGCTCCCGTTGAGACCGCTCCACGATATGCGGGAACTTCGCGGAAGCTATATGGAGCTCACGGCGCGGGACTACTACAGCGGGATAAACCGGGAGGACTATATTCATGTGACTCTGACAGATGAAGAGGATATTCCGAATGCGGTGGATAAACTCAGGACGATCTATCACAATCTTATGAAGCTGGATTATGATAACTGCCGCACCCGCAGCAATCAGGAGATCAGTGCCGATGCGGAGGCAGAGCGGAAGTCGCCGCTCACGCTCTTTGCGGAGTTTTATGAGAAGCAGAACAATGCGAAACTGGATGCAGAAGAGCGCCGATTAATGGAGTCACTGATCGCATCGGTCTGGGAAGAGGAGGCAGAGCTGTGAAACCATTGAAGCTTAGGCTTTCTGCCTTCGGGCCCTATGCCGGAGTGACAGAAATTGATTTTACAGAGCTGGGAGATCATGGGCTCTATCTCATTACGGGAGATACCGGGGCAGGAAAGACAACAATTTTTGATGCGATTGTCTTTGCGCTCTATGGGGAGGCAAGCGGTGGTTTCCGGGCGTCGGATATGCTGCGCTCGAAATATGCGTCGCCGGAGACTGCGACCGAGGCAGAGCTTCTCTTTTCCTGCCGTGGAGCGGAGTACAGGGTGGTCAGGAATCCGGAGTATCTGCGTCCGGCAAAGCGCGGAGGGGGGGAGACGCTGCAGCGGGCAGATGCGTCGCTCTTTCTTCCGGATTGCTCTGTGGTGACAAAGACAAAGGATGTGACTGCCGGAATTCGGGAAATACTTGGGATAGACAGGGAGCAGTTTCTTCAGATTGCGATGATCGCGCAGGGGGATTTTCTGAAGCTTCTGCTCGCGACGACAGAGGAGAGAAAACGTATCTTTCAGCGTATCTTCCGGACAGAGCGCTTTGAACTGCTGCAGCGGAGGCTCAAGGAAAGCACTGCTGCGAGTTATGGGAGCTGCCGTGAGCTGGAGCAGAGCGAGCTGCACGACATCGGACTGCTGAAGGGCGATACGGAGGAGCGCTTTCGGGCGGCGCGGGAGCGGAAGATGCCGGTTCCGGAGATTATAGCTCTGGCAGAGCAGCAGATCGAGGCGGATCGGAGTGCCGTTGTTTTGCTGCGGCAGGAGTACAGTCAGGCAGAGGAAGCTGTGTCTCTGTTGCAGCGGAAGCTCGGCCGCGCAGAGGAGCTGAAGCTTAAGCAGGAGGCGCTGTGGGAGACCGAGTCAGCGCTGCAGGCGATTCAGACAGAAGTTCTCAAAGCGCAGGAGAAGCTGAGAGCAGCGGAGAGAGGGGCAAAGGAAGCGGAGCCCCTAAAGACGGAGCTCGGTGCGCTGGTGGCGCTGCGTCCGCGCTATGCTGAGCTTAAGGAAAAGCAGAAGCGTATATCAGAGAGGCGCGCAGAGCAGGAGCAGCTTTTGAAGGAACAGGAGCGGAGAAAAGCTGAGCTTGGAGAACTGCAGCACAGGCTCACTGCGCTGAGGGAGGAGGCAGAGCAGCTTCGTGACGCGGGCGTGCGGCTTGAGATTTTGAAGCACCGCACAGAGGAACTGGTAAAGAGGCGGCAGGAGCTGCGGACGCTGAAGGAGGGAATCGAGGCCTATGTGGAGCTCTTTCTCAGCTTTCGCAGTGCCGAGACGGAGCGGCTCTCAGCGGAATCCGCGGCACAGGCAGAAAAGGAACAGTACGAGAGAATGAAGCTCGCCTTTCTGAGCGAGCAGGCGGGGATACTTGCGCAGGGGTTGAAAGAAAATATGCCCTGTCCGGTCTGCGGGGCGCTGCATCATCCACGGCCGGCAGAACTCTCGGCGGAGGCGCCCGCAGAGGCAGAGCTGCGGAGGCAGGAGCAGATATGGAAGGCAGCGGCGGATCGTGCAGAGCAGAGAGCGCGTGCCGCGAGTGCGCTGGGCGGGCGTCTTGGTGCCGAGCAGAAAGCGCTTCTCGAGAGCGCAGCGCGCTATTTTGAGGGGATCCCGTTCCGGGATCTGAAAAAGCACACGGAGCAGGAGCAGGAGGAGACGGAGCTTCAGTGCCGGGAAGCCATGCAGGAGCAGCATCTGGAGGAGCTGAGGGAAAAGCGGCGCCAGGAGCTTACGGCGCTGCTTCCGAAGGCGGAGGAGGAGAAGAACCGCCTTGACGCCGTATGTGCGGCACTTGCGGAAAAGGTGAAGGGTGGCGCGGAGGCGCTTGCGGAAGCAGAGCGCACGGCAGCCCTGCTTCTGAAAAATCTCCCCTACGCGACAGCGGCGGAGGCGGATCACCGGGAGCAGGAGCTGAGGCAGTGCATTGCGAAGACAGAGCGGGAGTACACAGAAGCGCAGCATCATTATCAGGAAAAGAAGACTGTGCAGGATCAGCGGGAGGGCTCGGTAGCAGAGCTGCGTGCGGCGGCATGCAGAGCGGAGCAGGAGCTGGAAGCAGAAAGTACAGAGGAGGAGGCGGCACAGACTTTGCCGGAGGCAGCGGCAGACGCAGAAGCATTGGAATCGGGGGAAAAGCCCGACGACAAAAATCCACCTGCAGGCCGGGCAGATCAAAGGATCACAGCATTGCAGCGGGTGCTTACAGAGCAGCGCGGACACATCGCCGTGCTGCGTGAGCAGGAGACTGCATACAGCATACGTCTCAGCAGCAACACGGAGGCGCTCGCCGGAATCCGTAGGGCAGAGAGCGCACTTGCAGAGGCGGAGCGGGAATATCGGAGATGGAAGCTGCTCTCGGACACAGCCAATGGCATGCTGAGCGGCAAGGAGAAGATCATGCTGGAGACCTACGTTCAGATGAGCTATTTTGACCGCATGATACGCAGGGCAAATGTGCGCTTCATGCGGATGTCCGGAGGGCAGTACGAGCTCAGGCGGAGTGCAGCGGCGGAGAATAACCGCTCCCAGAGCGGGCTGGAGCTCGAGGTGATCGACCATTACAACGGAAGCACGCGCAGCGTGAAGACGCTCTCCGGCGGGGAATCCTTTCAGGCCTCGCTGGCGCTGGCGCTCGGGCTCTCGGATGAGGTGCAGTCGGAGGCGGGTGGCATTCAGCTGGATTCCATGTTTATAGACGAGGGCTTCGGCTCGCTGGATGAGGATGCACTGGAGCTTTCTATACGTGCGCTCGCAGATCTCGCGGAGGGACAGCGGCTCGTCGGCATCATCTCCCACGTCAGTGAGCTGAAGGACAGGATCGAGAAGAAGCTCATCGTCACAAAAAATCGCAGCGGCGGGAGCACTGTGCGCATTGAGGCATAGCGCTTCCTATGCTATCATAATAAAGATAAATTATATTTTTCTGAGGAGAGAGATGAAAATCAGATTTGTCGCACACAGCGGCTTTTACCTGGAGCTTCCGGAGCTGAATCTCCTGTTTGATTACTACCGGGGACCGCTTCCGGAGCCGGAACCCGAAAAGCCGCTGCTTGTGTTTGTGAGCCATGCACACGCGGATCACTTTTCTCCGCGGATTTTTGCGCTCAGTCAGCGGGTGCAGCGGATTCGCTATGTGATCTCGGACGATGTGTCGCAGCGTGATGTTCCGGAGGAGCTGCGAAGCAGAGTTTCTTTTATGGGACCGCGGGAGCAGCTTTGTTTCAGACTGCCGCGCCATGAGGAGGCAGGGGAGATTGTGCAGCTTCCGGTGACGCGGGAAATGCCGGCTCCAGGCGGGAAAAGCAATGAGATCTGTATTCGCAGCTTCCGGTCCACAGATGAGGGTGTCGCGTATATGGTCGATGCAGGAGGAAAGCGCATCTACCATGCCGGAGATCTGAACGACTGGCACTGGGATGAGGAGGACAGTCCGTGGAATGAGGCGCAGCGCCGGGGCTATGAGACAGAGCTCTGCGCGATGGCGGAGCTCATCGGACGGGACGGACACATTCCGGATGCGGCCTTTGTCCCGCTGGATACGCGGCTTGGAGACGGGCGCTTTTTCTGGATGGGACTGGATGAATACATGAAACAGGTGGGGGCACAGCATATTTTCCCGATGCATCTGTTTGGCGATCCCGCCGTGATTCAGAAAATGCGGGAGCTTCCCTGCGCGGCGGATTATGCGGAACGCATCCTCGGCACGGGGACGGAAGGAGAGGAATTTATCATATGATGATGCTGAGAGAGGTGAGGCTTCTGGATCCTGCCTCACGCACAGATACGGTCTGCGATATTCTGATCGCGGAGGGGAAAATCATAAAGATCGGAGAGGCACTGGAGCTGGATGCCCGCATGATCGCGGAGGCCAAGGGAGAGCTCTTGCAGGTCATTGACTGCCGCGGACTCTGTGCCGCGCCGGGACTTGTGGACAGCCATGTGCACTTCCGGGATCCCGGACAGACCTGGAAGGAGGATATTGAGACCGGCGCACGGGCGGCTGCTGCCGGGGGGTATACCTCTGTCATATGCATGGCCAACACGAAGCCTGCAATTGACAGTGAGGAGACGATAGTCTCTGTCATCCGGAAGGGAAGAAAGACAGCGATCCATGTCTACGCCTGCTCCACCGTAACCAAGGGGATGGAGGGCGCGGAGCTCGTCAATATGAAGCTCATGAAGGAGTGCGGCGCAGTCGGCTTCACGGACGATGGACGCCCCATCATGGATGAGGCTCTGGTGAAGGAGGCGATGCTTACTGCGCGGCGCTTAAAGCTTCCGCTCTCCTTTCATGAAGAGGATCCGACATTTGTCACTGATCCGGGAGTGAACCGCGGCCCTGCTGCGGAGCGGATGGGACTCACGGGGGCAGATCGTCAGGCTGAGATCAGCATGGTGAGCCGCGACTGCCGTCTGGCGCGTGAGACAGGAGCCACAGTTGTGATTCAGCATATCAGCGCCGCGGAGAGTGTGGAGCTGGTGCGAAAGGCAAAGCGGGGGGGCGCCCGGGTCTTTGCAGAGGCGACACCGCATCATTTCACACTTACAGAGGACGCGGTGAGTCTCTATGGAAGCAATGCGAAGATGAACCCTCCGCTCCGCACAGAGGCAGATCGTCTGGCGATCATCGAGGGTCTGAAGGACGGAACCATAGAGGTGATTGCGACAGACCATGCACCGCACGCAAAGGACGAGAAGGACAGACCCTTTGCGGAGACGCCGAGCGGCATCATCGGGCTGGAGACAGCGTTTTCACTGGGGCTCATGAACCTTGTGGAGCCGGGGCATCTGACCCTGCTTCAGCTGATTGCCAGAATGAGCACGGAGCCTGCGAAGCTCTATGCATTGGACGGCGGGGTGCTGAAGGAAGACGGCCCTGCGGATCTCATGCTCTTTGATCCGGAGCGAAGCTGGGCGTATCTGGCGCCTCGGAGCAAGTCCACAAATTCACCGTGGCTCGGCAAGTCCCTGAAGGGAAAGATTGTGCTGACGCTCTGCAGCGGCAGCGTTGCCTATGAAGATACACAGGCCTTCCGGGCGAGAAAGCTCCCCGCCGGGGCGAAGATGAAGCATATCTGAGGCGGAAGAGCAGCTTCAGCATACAGACGGGATTTCCCGGCAGAATAAGCGGCCTCAGAGGACGCAGCACACAGGCGGAGTCTCCGCCGAAAAAAAGAAAGGATATTCAGCTATGATCAGCGCAAACGGCATAACGTTCCGGGTCGGAAAGAAGGCTCTTTTTGAGGACGTCAACATTCAGTTTACAGAGGGCAACTGCTACGGACTTATCGGAGCGAACGGAACCGGAAAATCCACCTTTTTGAAGATCCTTTCCGGGCAGCTGGAATCGACGAACGGCAGCATTGTCATAACGCCCGGACAGCGCCTCTCCTTTCTGGAGCAGGATCACTTCAAGTACGATGCTTTTACCGTCATCGACACGGTCATCATGGGCAATCAGCGCCTCTACGATATCATGAAGGAGAAGGAGGCCCTCTACGCGAAGGAGGACTTCACGGACGAGGATGGCATCAAGGCGGCGGAGCTCGAGACGGAGTTCGGCAACATGAACGGCTGGGACGCGGAGAGTGATGCCGCAAATCTCTTAAATGGTCTCGGCGTCGAGGCGGATCACCACTACTCCCTCATGCAGGATCTGAACGGTGCGCTGAAGGTCAAGGTGCTGCTTGCACGCGCGCTCTTCGGAAATCCGGATATTCTGCTTCTGGACGAGCCGACGAACCACCTGGATCTGGATGCCATCGGATGGCTTGAAGAATTTCTCATCAATTTTGAGAACACTGTGATCGTGGTCTCCCACGACCGCTACTTCCTGAACAAGGTATGTACCATGATTGCCGATATCGATTATGGCAAGATACAGCTGTACACCGGAAACTACGACTTCTGGTATGAGTCCAGCCAGCTCATTGTGAGACAGATGAAGGAGGCAAACCGGAAGAAGGAGGAGAAGATCAAGGAGCTGAAGGAATTTATCCAGCGCTTCGCGGCAAATGCCTCCAAATCAAAGCAGGCGACCAGCCGTAAGCGTGCACTGGAGAAGATAGAGCTCGACGAGATGCGTCCCTCCAGCAGAAAGTATCCCTTCATTGACTTCCGCCCGGCGCGGGAGATCGGGAACGAGGTTCTCACGGTGGAGAATCTCACCAAGACCGTTGAGGGGGTGAAGGTTCTGGATCATATTAGCTTCACGCTGAACCGCACGGACAAGGTGGCACTGGTCGGACCGAATGAGCGCGCAAAAAATGTGCTGTTCAGGATCCTTGCGGGAGAGCTGGAGCCGGATGAGGGAAGCTACAAGTGGGGCATTACCACTACCCAGTCCTATTTTCCGAAGGATAATACAAAGATCTTTGCGGGAGATGAGACCATCGTCGAGTGGTTGACCCAGTTCTCTGAGATCAAAGACGCAACCTATGTGCGCGGCTTTCTGGGCCGCATGCTTTTCGCGGGTGATGATGGCGTGAAGAAGGTGAATGTCCTGTCGGGAGGAGAGAAGGTGCGCGTGATGCTCTCAAAGCTTATGATCAGCGCGGCCAATGTCCTTATGCTGGATGAGCCGACGGACCACCTGGACATGGAGTCCATCACAGCGCTGAACACCGGTCTTATGAAGTTCCCGGGTGTGCTTATCTTCTCCTCGCGTGACCACCAGATTGTTGAGACGACGGCCAACCGCATCATGGAAATCGTGAACGGAAAGCTCATCGATAAGATCACAACCTATGACGCCTATCTGGAGAGCGATGAGATGGCCCGTAAGCGCTTCACCTACACAGTGAGCGATTCTGACGAGTCGGACGACTGAGCCATGGTCGAGGGATTGCGACGCATACGGCCGCCCCGAAAGGAAGGATATGATAAAAAAATTTGTTTCATGGAATGTGAACGGACTGCGTGCATGCGCAGGCAAGAATTTTCTCGATGTGTTTCATGAGCTGGATGCAGACATCTTCTGCATTCAGGAGTCAAAGCTCCAGGAGGGGCAGATCGAGCTGGATTTCCCGGGTTACTATGACTACTGGAACTACGCGGAGAAAAAGGGCTACTCCGGAGTCGCCATGTGGACGAAGGAAAAGCCTCTCTCCGTGAGCTACGGGATCGGGGTGGAGGAGCACGATCACGAAGGGCGTGTGATCACGGCAGAATTTGAAGACTACTATGTTCTGACCTGCTATACGCCGAACTCCCAGAATGAGCTGAAGCGTCTTGACTACAGAATGCGCTGGGAGGAGGATTTTCTGCGTTATATCCATAAGCTCGCGGAGCGGAAGCCCCTCATCTACTGCGGAGATCTGAATGTCGCGCATCAGGAGATCGATTTGAAAAATCCTGCCACCAATCATAAAAATGCGGGATTTACAGACGAGGAGAGAGAGAAAATGAGCAAAGTGCTCTCCTCTGGTTTTACAGACAGCTTCCGCTATCTCTATCCGGACAGGACAGAGGCCTACTCCTGGTGGTCCTATCGGATGAAGGCGAGGGAGCGGAACGTAGGCTGGCGCATCGACTACTTCATCGTGTCGGATGTGCTGCGGGACAGAATACGGGATTCCGTGATTCATGCGGAGATTCCGGGAAGTGACCACTGCCCGGTGGAGCTTCAGATTGAGCTCTGAGCAGAGCGCGGAGCCGGACAACAGATACTGCGCCCATGCGGCAGGGAGAAGAGGGATGGCAGTTTGGAGGACAGAACAATGAGCGACAGCACGGTACAGCCAGACAGTCAGACAGATTCAGCTGCTGACGGAAGAAGTATCTTTCCCATGGGACTTACTGTTACAGACCGGGGCATTCATCTGAGTCTTGTATCTGCCGGAGATCATCCGGCGCTGCTTCTCTACAGGAGAAATGAGGCGGCGCCGCTTATAAAAATCCCGTTTTCCGGGGCAGAGCGTCAGGGTTTGGTCTGGAGTATGTTCCTCTCCTTTTCAGAGCTTTTTGCAATCGGTTTTACGGAGGAGACGCTGCAGAGCGCCGAGTATCATTTTGCGGATGATCGGGGGAGCTTTCCAGATCCCTTTGGTCTTGCCTTCAGCGGACGCGACAGCTGGGGCAGGGAGGAGCAGTACGGGGCGGTGCTCCGGAGCCCGGTCTTTCTGAAGCCCTTTGACTGGGGAGAGGACAGGAGGCCGGGGCTTCCGTTTTCGGACAGCGTCATTTACCGCCTTCATGTGCGCGGCTTTACGAAATCTGCTACAAGCGGAGTGGTGCAGCGCGGAAGCTTTTACGGTGTAATTGAGAAGATTCCCTATCTGAAGGCACTCGGTATCACGACTGTCGAGCTACTGCCCTGTCAGGAATTTGAGGAGCTCATGCCGCGGGAGGCGGGGCAGCAGGGCTTTCCCTCCGCATCAGATGCTGCATCGGCGGGAAAGACAGGCGGACGGCTGAACTACTGGGGCTACACAAAGGCATATCATTTTGCACCGAAGGCGAGCTACTGCCGGAGAAAGGACAGAGATCCGGCGGGCGAGTTCCGGCTTCTGGTGCGGGAGCTGCATCGCGCCGGGATGGAGCTCATACCGGAGTTCTATTTTGACGGGAGTGAGGATATCGCCTATGTGCTCGCGGTGCTGCGCTACTATGCGCGCTTCTTTCATGTGGACGGTGTGAGGCTGAGCGGACACGTGGACACGGAGGCTGTCGCCCGGGATCCATATCTTGCGGATATCAAGCTGATTGCAGATGGCTGGAGCCCGCCGAAGCCAGGGGAACGTTATCCATTTTTCGGGATGAGGAATGGGGAGCTGCAGCCGGAGGCTGTAGGGCAGCATGCAGGCGCAATGGCGCGCAGAGACTGCGGCGGAGGCCGACGGCTCGGAAGCTGTAACGACGGATTCCTGCGGGATATACGGCGCTATCTGAAGGGAGACGAGGGCCTCCTTCAAGCACTTATCTATCACACGAAGAATAATCCCCGCCATGCTGCTGTCATCAACTACCTCGCGGGAACCAATGGCTTCACGCTGATGGATGCGGTGAGCTACGATGTGAAGCACAACGAAAAAAACGGCGAGGACAATCGGGACGGTACGGACGAGAACTTCAGCTGGAACTGCGGCGCGGAGGGACCGACAAGAAGGAAAAAGGTTCTGGAGCTCCGGCATCGGCAGCTGAAAAATGCTTTTCTGCTTCTGTTTTTAAGCCAGGGGACACCGCTCATTCTCGCGGGAGATGAGTTTGGAAACAGTCAGAGCGGCAATAACAATGCCTACTGCCAGGACAACGCACTCTCATGGCTCGACTGGAAGCAGCAGAAAAAGGAGGCAGCTCTCCTACGTTTTGTCAGAGACTGTATCGCTTTCCGGAGACGTCACCCGGCCTTTCATATGGAGGAGGAGCCGCGGCTTCTGGATCCGGACGGCTGCGGCATTCCGGATGTGTCCTATCACGGGACGCGGGCATGGCAGCCGGAATTTGAGCCGTGGAGGCGGCAGCTCGGCGTACTCTACAGCGGGCACTACGCACAAACCACAGAGGGGACAGCGGACGCGAGCTTCTATCTGCTCTGTAATATGCACTGGGAGCCGCATGAATTTGCGCTGCCGCACCCGGAGCGCGGCATGGCCTGGCACCTGCTGGTGAGTACAGCAGAAGAGGGCTTTGGCAGAGAGGAGGAGGCGCGCTGTCTTGCGGATCAGCAGCTCTATGTGATGCCGGAGCGGAGCATCGCACTGATGATCGCGCGTCCGGATCCGAATCATAGTGAGAGCAGAAGCAGAAAAAAGTGTTATACTGGAGCAATGAACAGGAAAAAGGAGAGTTGATTTCAATGGACAAAATCATTCTGACTGGAGACCGGCCGACAGGAAAGCTGCATATGGGGCATTATGTAGGTTCTCTGAGAAGAAGAGTCACCCTGCAGAACTCAGGGGAGTATAAGCGCACCATGATTATGATTGCGGACGCGCAGGCGCTCACGGACAATTTTGACAACCCGGAGAAGATACGCCAGAATATCATAGAAGTGGCACTGGACTACCTGAGTGTCGGGCTGGATCCTGCGAAGTCCATACTCTTCATTCAGTCCCAGATTCCGGAGCTCACGGAGCTTACCTTCTACTATTCGGATCTCGTATCTGTGGCGCGTCTTCAGAGAAACCCCACGGTAAAGAATGAGATTAAGATCCGGAACTTTGAGGCGGATATTCCGGTGGGCTTCTTCACCTATCCGATCAGCCAGGCGGCAGATATCACTGCCTTTAAGGCCACGACTGTGCCGGTCGGAGAGGATCAGCTGCCCATGATCGAGCAGACGAGAGAGATCGTCCGCCGCTTTAATGCCATCTATGCACCGGTGCTTGTGGAGCCGGAGGCGATGATTCCGAAGGAGGATGCGTGCCGCAGGCTTCCAGGAACGGACGGCAAGGCAAAGATGTCGAAGTCGCTCGGAAACTGCATCTACTTATCCGACAGTGCAGATACGGTCACCGCAAAGATCAAGACCATGTACACGGATCCGGAGCATTTGAAGGTCTCTGATCCGGGACATCTTGAGGGGAATACGGTCTTTACCTATCTTGATGCTTTTTGTCGAGACGAGCACTTTGCGCGCTACTGGCCGGAGTATGCAAATCTTCAGGAGCTGAAGGATCACTACACCCGCGGGGGTCTCGGAGACATGAAGGTGAAGAAGTTCCTGACCAGTGTGATTCAGGAGGAGCTCGAGCCAATTCGTGCGCGCCGCGCGGAGTACGAGAAGGATATTCCGGAGGTCTACAATATCCTGAAGAGGGGAAGCGAGGCAGCGCGGGAGATTGCGGCCCAGACCCTGCACGAGGTGAAGGACGCCATGCAGATCAACTATTTTGACGATGTGGAGCTGATCCGCTCCCAGGCGGAGAAATTCGCACACAGGGCATAACGCATATGAAGGTTCAGCTGATACTGTGCAGCTATAACGGAGCGCGCTATCTGATAGCGCAGCTCGATTCCATACTTAAGCAGACGGAAACACGTTTTCGTCTGCTTATTTCGGATGATTGTTCGACAGACGGAACGGCAGAGCTCGCTGCGGGCTATGTAGAGCGCTTCCCGGAGCGGGTGGAGCTCTGGCGGCGCACCGAAGCGTCCGGGGGAGCTGCCCGGCATTTTCTGTCGGTGCTGAAGGCATACGGTGAGAAGTGCTGCGCGGGAGATGCGGACATGGGGGCTGATGGATCGGGGGCGACCGGGGCGGCGGCTCCGGACGGGAAGGAGACGGAGCCTGCGGCATTGCGCGGCGCGGCAGATTATATCATGTTCGCGGATCAGGACGACGACTGGCATCCCGACAAGATAGAGCGGACGCTTCAGACCATGCAGCATGCGGAGGCGCAATATGGACGCAGCACGCCGCTGCTGGTTCACTGTGATATGCGCGTCACGGACGCGGCGGGAGCGGAGCTCGCCTCCTCCTATGTGCGCTATCAGGGGATGAGCCCGGAGCGAAACAGACTGAATCAGCTTCTGGTTCAGAACAATGTGACCGGCGGGGCGCTGATGATGAACCGGGCGCTGGCGGAGCTTCTCTGGAGACATCCGCTGCCGGAGTGCGCGGTCATGCACGATCACTGGATTGCACTGGTCGCAGCCGCCTTTGGGAAAATTATTTTTCTTGACGCAGCACTGTATGACTACCGGCAGCACGGGGAGAATGTGCTCGGCGCGGCAAAGGGAAGCCGGGTGCGGGAGATCCTTGACCGGCTGGGACTCTTTCGGAAGGATGGCAGAACGCGCGCGGAGATGAATCTCCGCTCACAGGCCGCCTATGCCGCACTCTTTTCACAGGCGGCGGAGCTGTTCCGGCAGTACGGGAAGGAGCTGCCGGCAGCAGAGCGCAGGACGCTGCGGGAGTTTTTGTCTCTAAGGCATAAGAGCCGGGCTGGGAAAATATACGGAATACTCCGCTGCGGTTTCACCTTCAACAGATTTCACCGCACGGTGGGGGAGTGCCTGTTCCTATGATACAAGCATCAGATGGAAGCTTAAAGCAGAAAGTTGTGCACGGCCTGTTCTGGAAGCTCCTGGAGCTCACCGGAGCGCAGGGCGTGCAGTTTGTCGTGGCACTGCTGCTCGCGCGGCTCATGTCTCCCCGCGAGTACGGAACCATAGGCCTCATCATGATTTTCATCACCATTGCAAATGTCTTTGTGCAGTCAGGTTTTGCCACGGCGCTCATTCAGGCTCCGGAGGTGCGGGAGGAGGACTATTCCTCTGTGTTTCGCATCAGCATCCTGATCTCCATTCCGGTGTATCTGCTTCTGTGGTTCGGGGCCCCGCTCGTGGCGGCGTATTATGAGACGGAGGTACTCACAGCGCTGCTTCGTGTAATGGGAGTGGTGCTCTTTCCCGGTGCGGTGATTTCGATTCAGAGTGCCTATGTCGCGCGGAATCTGAATTTTCGCAGGCTCTTTGAGGCGACGATGTTTGCGGTGCTGCTCTCCGGAGCTGTGTCAGTCGCCATGGCCTTTTTTCACTATGGAGTCTGGGCGATGGCTGCGCAGCAGCTGGTGTACTGCTTTGGGCTGATGCTGGGACTTTTCGTCGCAGTGCCGTGGCGTCCACGCGGCGGCTTTGACGCCTCGCGGGTCAGGCTGCTCTTTCACTTTGGCTGGAAGATCCTGCTCTCAGGACTCATCGACACCATTTGGAACAATGCCTACGGTCTCATCATAGGCAAGCGCTACTCACAGGCGGATCTTGGCGGCTACAACCGCGGAGAGCAGTTCCCGAAGCTCATTGCCTCCAATCTTGCGGCGGCGATTCAGTCCGTGCTGCTGCCGGCCTACGCGAAACATCAGGGTGAGCCGGAGATGCTGAAGCAGATGATGAAGCGCAGCATGCGCCTCTCCTCCCTTGTGATATTCCCGATGATGGCGGGGCTTGCGGGCTGCGCAGAGCCGCTGGTCCGGGTGCTGCTCACGGAGAAGTGGCTCTTCTGTGTGCCTTATCTGCGGGTGATGTGTCTCTGCTACGCCTTCTGGCCGGTGCATGTGACCAATCTGCAGATGGTGACGGCGCTCGGCAGGAGCGATCTCTTTTTGAAGCTGGAGCTCCTGAAGAAGCTGCTGGGCACGGTGATACTGGTCTTAAGTCTCCGCTACGGCATTGTGGCGATGCTGCTTTTGAAGGCGCTGGACGAATTCCTCTGCACCTTTCTGAATGCGTGGCCGCTGCGAAGGCTCATCGGCTATGGAGCGGGCGAGCAGTATCTCGATATGCTGCCCTCCGCGGCGAGTGCGCTGCTCATGGGAGCGGCTGTTCTTAAGCTGTCACAGGTCACAGAGTCCGCTGGATTCGCACTGCTCATACAGATTGTGGCGGGTGTCCTGATCTATGTACTGTTCTCTCTCATCCTGAATCGGGAGAGCGTGCGGTATCTTTGGAAAATTCTGAGAGGAAGGAGGGGAGCGCATGGAGAAGGCTGAAAAGCAGAGAGACAGAGAGACACAGGTTCAGACAGCAGGCGATGAGGCACAGGCAGAAGCTACACGTCCTTTGGTCAGCATCTGTGCAGTGGCCTATAATCATGCGCCCTATATTCGCGAGGCGCTGGAACACTTCCTTTCGCAGCAGAGGAGCTTCGGTATTGAGATCCTGCTGCACGACGACGCCTCCACAGACGGGACGGCCGACATCATCCGCGAATATCAGAAGCGCTGCCCGGGGCTGATCTTTCCAATTTTGCAGACGGAGAATCAGTACTCACAGGGGATCACCAATATTTCTGGTGCGTTTAATTTCCCGCGGGCGAGGGGAAAGTATATCGCGCTGATGGACTGCGATGATTACTGGCAGAGCGATGAGAAGCTGAAGCTTCAGCTGGAGTACATGGAGGCGCATCCGGACTGTCAGCTCTGTGTGCACGCCGCGGAGGTGGTGAATGAGAACGGGGAGCTTGTGAACCGCGCGTTGATGCGTCCCTACCGCGGGGATCGCGATCTGAGTCCGGCAGAGCTTGTAGATAAGGCGGGGAGCTTTCCCTTTGGCTCCATGCTGCTGCGCGCGGAGCTGGTGCAAAAGCTTCCGGACTGGTATGTAAACTGTCCGGTGGGAGACAGACCGCTGGAGCTCATGGCGGCGGCGCGGGGCTACTGCCACTATATTGACCGGCCGCTCAGCATCTACCGCTTCAACGGCGCAGGCTCATGGACAAAGAGCATGAAGAGTGGAGATTTTAAGAAAAAGCAGGATCGCTACGCGCGGGAAATGCGGGAGATGTACGAGGGCTTCGACAGGAGCACAGAGAGGCGCTATCACAGCGAGGCGGTCTCCGCCTCGCATCGGGTCTACTTTCTGACGCGGGTGAATTTGAGGGAGTTTCAGGGGATCTTTGATCCCCGCTACCGGCGCTACTACCGGGAGCTTCCGTTCCGTGAGCGCTTTTTCATCAGCCTTGAGTATCATCGGCCGGGGCTGTACCATGCGCTGCGGGGGCTGTATCTGAAGCTCGCGCGCGCCGGGAGCAGGGATTAATTCAGAGAGCAGAGCGCGTTTTGCGCGGAAGCAGTTCTGCTTAAGTCACAGAGGCAGCAGCAGTGACTTAGGAGACAGAAGGGCGTCCGTCCTCGTGCAGTACAGAGAGGAGCTGAGAGAGCATCTTTGCCGGAAGCTGTCCGGGAGCGGAGCTCTCGCCGGCCGCTGCAAAGCTCATACAGGAGCCGAAGAGCTCACCGGAGATGCGGGACAGAATGCCGAGCTCTCCCATGCTCATGGTCACGAGCGGGAGCTCCGGGTGCAGACGGTGCACCTCCTCCGTCGCTGCGAGAAGAGTCAGCACGTCAGCGGCACTCTGCGGCATCACAGCGAGCTTGGCGATATCCGCGCCGCAGCGCTGCATGGCGAGAAGACGCTCTGTGAGTACTGCCTGTTCGGGGGTTTTCTGAAAATCGTGACTTGAGGCAATGACATGGACACCGGCGGCGTGGATGCGGCGGATATTCTCCTGGACGCAGTCCGCACCGCAGGAGAGCTCCACATCGACGAGATCCACAGCGCCGCTCTCTGCGGCAGCCTGATTCAGTATCATATAGCGGGAGGGGGGAAGCAGAGCTTCCCCTCCTTCTTTTTGGCTGCGCAGCGTAAAGAGGAGAGGGGGGTCTCCTAGAAGTCCGCGGAGTGCCTCTGCACAGCGGGACAGCTCTGCGGCAAGGGCATGGTCCGGCGTGTCAGCGGCATGAACCGCGTCCATAAAATCCGCGCGCCACTCGACAAGATCGAAGGGATGGGAGGAGAGTGCGGACGCCTTTTGCAGCAGGGCCTCCTGATTTCCGGCACAGAGCGGAACGATGATTTTGGGCTTTCCTTCGCCGAGGGTAAGCCCCCGGAGTGTGAGAGAGTTCATGTCTTTCCTCCTGTTTTCTGTATCTTATAGCAGCAGACAGATCAGCGGTATGGTTGCAATGGAGAGAATATTTGATACAAAGCTTGCCTTCGCAGCAAAGCGGAGATCGCTGTGGTAGCTCTCCGCCAGTACAGTCATAACCCCTGGAGTCGGCATAGCAGCAGTCAGGATCACAACCTGAAAGATCAGGGGATTGAGCCCTGGAATGAGCCGCAAAAGCAAAAGAGTTGTGATGGGATGTAGAAGGAGACGTGAAATAGCGCAGCTGTATGCATCCCTGTCGGTCAGTAATGCGCGTCCGCTGTTCCCGGCGAGCGCCATTCCGGTGATAAACATGGAGAGCGGAGTGGTGATATTTGAGAGCTGTGTGAGCGCGGAGCTAGTGAAGGAGGGCAGCGGGATGCGCCCGAGATAAAAGGCAAGACTCAGCAGAACAGCGAGATTAATCTCGCTGAGCAGAGCTTTTTTCGGATCTATACCCTGATTTTCAGCTGTGTTGTCCCGGGATATGATGACGACTCCTATGGTGTACAGGGTAAGGTTGAAGGCGATATTATAGACAACTGCGAGCGCCAGTCCGTCAGGACCAAGCAGTGCGAGGATGATGGGAAATCCCATGAAGCCGTTGTTTGAAAATGCAACGCCGAAAGCCCAGAGGCCGCGATGATTTTCCTGAACGTGAATGAATTCTGCAATTTTATAAAAAAGGAGCAGCATTCCGCCGTAGAGTGGAAAGCCGATCAGAAGGATCGCTATGCTGTCGGAGAGAAAGCCGGGATCGTATTGTTTTGTGGCGAGCGAGATGAAGATAGTTGCGGGAAGCGTGATTCGCATGAGCAGGGCAGAAAGCACCGGAGAGGCATGATCCGGAATCATATGGAGACGCATTGCCGCGTAGCCAGCGGCAATCAGAAGAAATAAGCTGATAAGATTCGCAAATACAAAGAAAAAATCAAGGTTCATGCGGCTCCCCCTCTGTTGTTAAAAAGTACCTTAGCGTTTTGCAGGAGGAATTTCAAGTACATTTTTCGCTTTTGCAATACGCGCTGGACTTAAATCAGAAATCGTTGTATCCTTTTCGGTGGAACTGGCGGGCTTTGTAATCACAGGGGGTTTTTATGGGCGAACAGTTTGAAAAAAAGAGAGATGCGATTTATGATGCGAGAGAGTTGGGCAGGCCGAAGATGTTTCTTTTGGGTCTTCAGCATATGTTCGCAATGTTTGGCGCGACAGTGCTGGTGCCGATACTCGTGAACAGCTACTTTCAGGGGGAAGGGCTGTCTGTGCAGGTCACGCTGTTTATGGCGGGCCTAGGGACACTGTTCTTCCACTTCTGTTCCAAATTTAAGGTCCCGGCCTTTCTGGGTTCCTCTTTTGCTTTCCTCGGCGGTTTTGCGACCATCGCGGAGCTGAATACCGGAATTTATGCCAATATGAGCTACGGAGAGAAGATTCCCTATGCCTGTGGCGGTATCGTGGTCGCGGGTCTTCTGTACCTCGTGCTGGCAGTGGTTATCCGTCTGGTCGGCGTGAAGCGGGTTATGCGCTATCTGCCGCCGGTTGTAACAGGGCCGATCATCATCTGTATCGGGCTGTCGCTTGCGGGTTCTGCCATTAATAATGCGCGGACAAACTGGTTTCTTGCGCTGATTGCCCTCTCGACCATCGTTATTTTCAATGTCTGGGGAAAGGGAATATTTAAGATTATTCCGATACTCATGGGTGTTGTCATCTCCTATGCAGCGGCGCTTGTCATGCAGTTTACAGGACTCACAAACCCGGACGGCTCCGCAGTCATTGATTTCAGCAGCGTTGTCGCCACCAGCTGGGCGGGACTTCCCCCATTTCAGCTCTGTAAGTTCGATATCACAGCGATACTCGTCATGGCGCCGATTGCAATCGCAACCATGATGGAGCACATCGGGGATATCTCGGCGATCTCTGCGACTGTGGGAGAAAACTTTCTGGAGAATCCGGGTCTGCACCGCACCATTGTCGGCGACGGACTCGCGACAGCGCTCTCCGCAACCTTCGGCGGCCCCGCGAATACGACCTACGGAGAGAATACCGGCGTGCTGGAGCTCTCGCATGTCTACGATCCGCGTGTCATCCGCATTGCGGCCTGCTATGCGATCCTGCTCTCCTTTGTGCCGAAGTTTGCGAGCATCATCTCCTCTCTGCCGTCTGCGATCATCGGCGGCATCAGCTTCATTCTCTATGGGATGATCTCTGCGATCGGAGTGAGAAATGTTGTCGAGAACCGTGTGGATTTTGCAAACAGCAGAAACCTGATTATTGCAGCTGTGATTCTGGTCTCTGGCCTCGGCTTCTCCTCCGGTGTGACCTTCACTGTGGGAGGAACGCCGATTACGCTGACGAGCCTCGCCATTGCCTCCATCACAGGAATACTTCTGAACGCGATTCTTCCGGGCAATGATTACCACTTCGGCGTCAATGCGCGCGGAGATGCGATGCGTGGTGTATCTTTGAAGCGCTGATGTGCTTTCGAAGCAAAGCGTGCCCGTGTGCGTCTTAGCACAGCTGAGTTTCGTCATGCGTGCAGATATTATTTTCCGGACGGGCGTGAAGCTCAGCTTCTCATAAAGTGAAAAAAGAGTGAATTTATGCGGAGTTCCGCCTACGCGTATTGCGGCGGAGGAAGTGCCTGTGTTAGAATGAGCACAGGCGCTCGGAGGAGCGCCGCAGTAAGCAGATGAATGATCTGATTCGTTCAGATGAAAGGAGACTGTTATGGCAGAAGAAAAGAAGGCTCTTGTGACCAAGGATATGCTGGTCGGAGAGATTATCAGTAAGTATCCGGATGCGGCATTTGCTCTGATGCAGTGCGGCATGGGCTGCATCAGCTGCCCGGCATCACAGGCGGAGTCCCTCTCCGATGCGAGCATGGTTCACGGAATGAACGCAGATGAGGTTGTGGATTACGTCAATGAGTATCTTGCGTTTCAGGCAGAGAATGCCGGTGCAGAAGCTGCAAAGTGAGATATCAAGAAGGCAATACGGAATAATAAATCATTGGATACCGTCAGTTGAGCAATCAGCTGGCGGTATTCTTTGGTTTGCCGTCGTCTGAAAGAAATCATGAAATTTCAATGGTATCGGCAAATGAAGTTACAACTCCTCCAGATGGGTTCTTAGCTCATCGATGAGTTCCGTACAGTTGTAAAAATGAAGCCTTGGAAAGGCGCGGAGCAGTCGGCCGGAGCCCCAGTGCTTTGAGGAGAGCCGTCTTCGGAGCTGCTCTGCACGGCTTCTGTAGGCGGAGAGCTTTTGCTCCAGCTCCTCCACGCTGTCCCGCAGCTCCGCAGAGGCGAGCGCCGCCTGAAGCTGCTGCTCCTCCAGACGCTGCTGCGTGTGCAGGGTCTGTCTGCCGATGATCTCGCTCATATTGTCGCTGAAGCCGCGAAGCCTTCTGCGAAAGCCTTCCAGCTCCCGGAGCTCACGGTTCAGCCTGCGCACGGTGCTCACTGTCAGGACGAGATCTACCCCATAGATGAGATAGAGCAGGGCGAGGAGCGGCCAGCCGATGCGCTGCGGCAGCAGGACGGAGACCCCGAGCTGTACTGCCGGATGGACAATGCGCACCACAAAGACGGTCGCGAATCCCCATAGGAGGCTGAACTTCAGACAGATATAGCCGCGAAGGTTGAAGGGCTGATCGCTGTAGTCCCACCAGCGCGCGTGAAAGAGGAGCTCAAGCACCCACCCTGCGAGGAATTCCACTGAGGAGGCGAGCAGCATACCGCCGAAAAACACAATGGCTGCGTGGAGCCGTGTGCTGTCTGTGTGTGTCAGACGGACAATGGCGAGGAGGACAGCACAGAGCCCGAACCCGTAGACCGGGCACACAGGACCGTTCAGAAAGCCGCGGTTCACGATATTTCCCCGGGTCACAGCGTGATAGGCAACCTCTGTGACCCATCCGAGGAAGGAGTAGATGCAGAAATACCACAGCAGTATATACAGACTCATGCGATTCCCTCCCGGTCAGGCTTCAGATAGACAGTGAGCATCATGGTAGTGAAACTTGCCAGCCCGCCGAGGACATTGGAAACGGGCTCGGCCATGTAGACTCCGGCGGTTCCCAGCCCGCCGACGTAGGGGAGGAGCAGGGAGAGCGGGAGTACCAGCACGATCTTGCGGAACAGTGAGAAGAAGATCGCGCGGTACTTCATATTGAGAGACTTGAAGACAGATTGCGCACCGAACTGGAAGACCTGAAAGATAAAAGCAAAAAAGTAGATGTGCAGGGCGGGGATCGCCGCCTGAATGAGCTTCCAGTCCGGACTGAAGAGTCGGATAAAGGAGGCGGGAAAGCGAAGTACCAGCGCCCAGACAACCAGAGTGTATCCGAGTCCCCAGATTGTAATGAGACGTATGGCCTCCTTCAGCCTCCGATCCCGGCGCGCACCGTAGTTATAGCTCATCACCGGCCCCGCGCCGTTTGCAACAGCAAACAGCGGAACCTCAAGCATCTGCCGCACCGAGGATATGATGGCGTAGACGGATACCTGAATATCGCCGCCAAAGCGGGACAGCATGTGATTACAGGCAACTGCTACGAGACTGTTGGTAAACAGCATGATGAAATTTGCAGTTCCAAGAGCGGTGATCTCCCGGATGAGTGCAGGGCGGAGCTCGGAGGGTCTGAGCAGCCTAAGCTTCAGCTCTGCCGTGTCCGAGCGGAGAAAGAAAAGCGCAACGCACATGGAGAGCAGCTGGGAGAGGACAGTCGCCGTGGCTGCGCCCCGTATGCCAAGATGCAGTCCAAAGATAAAGAGCGGATCCAGAAGAATATTGGCGAGTGCACCTGTGAGCACGGTGAGCATTCCGGTGAGGGCAAAGCCCTGTGCATTGATGTAAGGGTTCAGCCCCGTAGAGAGCATAAAGGGAATCGTGCCGATCAGATAGATCTTTAAGTAGCTTTCTGCATAGGGGAGACTCTGCTGCGACGCGCCGAAGGCGAGAAGCAGGGGACGCGAAAAGAGCTCCCCCAGCGCGGTCAGCAGGATGCCGAGCAGGAGCAGCATGAAAAAGGAGCTGTTCATGATGAGCTCTGCCTGCCGGAGTCTGTGTCTGCCCCGTTCCATTGCGCAGAGCGGCGCTCCGCCGAAACCGTAAAGATTTGCGAAGGCGGTGATCAGAATTACGGCAGGAAAGCAGAGGCCGATGCCGCTCAGAGCGAGTGTGCCCACGCCCTCAATGCGGCCGATATAGATTCTGTCCACAATGCTGTAGAGCAGACTCAGTATCTGTGCGACCAGCATGGGCAGGGATGCCTTCAGCACATTGTCGCGGGTGCGCCCGTTCTCAAAGTCGATTTGCTTCATAGGTAAACTTTCCGGACAAAAGGGGATGAGGCGTCCTGTGGGAACAGGACGCCTCGATAAAGGGTGGGTATGAGAGTTAAAGATTGCTCTTTAACTACGGATATCATACGCTGCCTAGCTTAAATTAAGCTGAAAAATCGAGGATAATCTTTTTTACTGTACTGCGACAGAGTCGAAGAGGAAATCGTAGCCGCGGATCACATTGATGCGGACGGCCTCTTCATTTGTGACCTTGAGCGTGACGCTTACGGGCGCACTGTCGGGTGAGAGCGTATCGGAGCGGTACAGAGACCTGCCGCTGGTGAGTCCGGTCACAGAGACCCGGCCCTTCTGCTTGCCGCTCTGTCCTGCTGCGGGAGAGAAGGTGAGTGTCAGGAGGGAGTACTGCTTGTCGAGCTGAAAGCTCGCATAGGCGGCATGGCTCAAATCACCGGAGAGACGGAAGCCATCCGTCCAGCTCAGACCGGATGCGGTTTCCGCCTGCTCGAAGCGCTCGTAGTAGGCGCTTTCCTTCGGTGTGGTGTTAACGAGCTCCGTTGTGTTTTCCAGGGAGCCTGCAACGCCGTTCACTCTGGTCTGGACGACTCCGTCTACCGTCCACTGTCCGTTTGCATTTACTGCGGAACCGTTCACTGTGGTGTTCGCGAGCATGACTCCCTCTGCGTCGAAGTAGTAGCACTCGGAGACGCCGTCCTGGTTTCCGTCGAGCCACGCCCACTGATTTTTTAAGAAGCCCTCGGACACACCTCTTCCGAGATAGTCGTAGTGCCAGTTTCCGCTGCCGGTCTCATGGACCCATGCGCCGGCGAGAGAGGAAAGAGCGGCTCCGCAGCTGAGCGCAACTGTCAGTGCAGTTAAGACGATCTGCTTTTTCATAAAAACCTCCTGTATACAAAACAGTTTGCGCGGCAACGTCCGTCACTGCGCCTATGTTCCCTATCATACACCAAACAGAGATTGAATTGAAGAATCCAGAGCCCTATAATTATAGAAAATGGCAGCTTATTTTTGATATTCACTGTAAAAAAGAAATCTATATCGCGGATCATGCCGGCAGCGCGTCGGGAAATGCCGACTGCCGGAAGCAGAGGGGCCTTTCATGAATTATACAGAGTTGAACAAAGTGATTAAATTTTATCTCTGCCATTACGAGGAGATCCGAAGCAGAGAGAACTATAAATGGGAGGCAGTGATGGCCTTTCAGAATGCTGCACCGATGCGTGCAGAGGCAGAGCTCTTTCCGGTGACGCTCCGCGAGGGCCTGAAAAAGGCAGGGAATCTGCTCGATTCCGGCTATTATTTTCCGCGGACAGCGCTCAGCATGCTCCTCTCCCGCGACCCGGAGGCAGTCAGACTGATGTTTGAGGATCTGTTTTGTGAGGAGGATGCGCTCTTTGACCGGGTCACTGTGTTTATGATGAAGGCGCGGGAGCTCCGGAGAAAATATTTTACGCAGACTGAGCTTCCCGCGGACGACCAGGACGAGCACGCGGTCTCAGTATATCTCTCCTTTCATGACCCGGCACATTACTACATATATAAGTACAGTATCTTCAGGAAGACAGCGCAGCTTCTGGATTATCGCTATGTTCCACAGCGAAGCGACGCGAGAAATCTCTCGGAGTTTTATCGCTTCTGCGATCAGATACGTGAGCACCTGCTTGCGACGCCGGAGCTCCTTCGGCGGGAGGAGGAGAGAAGAGCGCGCTATCCGGAGGCAGATCCGGCATATCGACTGCTGACAGAGGATATTCTGATCTGTGCGGCGACCTATTATACCGCGCCGGAGCTCTTTTCGGAGCGCGGAGAGGCAGAGGAGATGGAGCGCTTTCGCCTCACGCCGGTGCAGAAGAAGCTGCCGCTGGAAGCTGTGCCCTTCTATGATGCGGTGGAGATCGCTCAGTACGAGGCGCAGCTCAGGGAGAGCGGACTTCACTTTCTGCTCTCGCAGGAACGGCTGAGAGTCAGGAGCTACCGCCTTTCAGCCAGAAAGCAGCCGGAGCTTCTCAGTGCAGGGACAGCGCGCGGAGAGGGCTATGATCTCCTTTCCTATGACCGCAGGGGGGAGGAGCTGCACATTGCAGTGAAGGTCACAACAGGACCGGAGAATGAGAGCTTTCGCATCTCTGAGGCGGAGCGCCTTCGGAGCGCGCGGGACGCAGAGCACTACCGCCTGTATCGCCTCTATGATTTTGACCGCGAGACAGGACGCGGGCGCTGCTCTGTATACCGCGGCGATCTGAGTTCCTTCTGTCTGAACCCGGAGAGCTACCGCGTGATGTTCTGAGAACCTGCGGCTGGGCTATTTCGACGATAAAAGAGCGAATAAAGCTTATATTTCCTGTAATTTTGAGAACTTGTGTACTGTGATGCTTTCTGCTACACTTGCCTTGTTGCTGCAGCTGTTGAAGACAGCTGGGCGGGATGCAGAGTGCGGTGAGGTAGCCGCAGTGCATAACAGGGCCGTAAAAGACGGCGCACAAGGAGGAAGCTTATGAAGTACGTATGTCAGGTATGCGGATATATCTATGACGAGGTAGCAGGAGATCCGGATAACGGAATTGCAGCGGGCACAAAGTGGGACGAGCTCCCTGAGGATTTTGTATGTCCGCTCTGCGGCGTCGGGAAGGACGAGTTCTCCGTCGAGGAGTGAGCTCAGACCAGATCGGAATGTACTCCTGCACGGCGGTGAGGGAGCAGAAATTCTGTGGAGAACAGCAGCAGTACAGGTAAACAAGCCGGAAACAGGATACAGCAAGGGGCCCCGCGGACGCGGAGCCTCTTTGTTCCGTGCCTCTGCTGTCAGGGGAGAGACGATACACTGGATATAGACAGAATATGGGGAAAGATGAGGCGCGCGCTTCACAGAGGAGAGATCAATGTATATTATCGCAGGACTTGGAAATCCGGGAGCAGAGTACGAGAATACGAGGCATAATGTGGGATTTCACGTGATAGACTGCCTCGCAGAGCGAATCGGTACAGAGCTGACAGAGAGGAAATTTACTGCGCTCTGCGGGCGCGGTCTGCTCTGCGGCGAGAAGGTGCTGCTCTTAAAGCCGCAGACTTATATGAACAGCTCCGGACAGAGTCTCCGCGCGGCGGCGGATTTCTATAAGGTTCCGCCGGAGGAGATTATTGTGATCTCGGATGATATCGACCTTGCACAGGGGCAGCTCCGGATACGTCTGAAGGGCAGCGCCGGAGGCCACAATGGGCTGAAGTCCATCATTTCCCACTTAAATTCTCAGGAGTTTATGCGAGTGCGCGTTGGAATCGGAGGAAAGCCGGAGGGATGGGATCTCGCAGATTATGTGCTCGGGAAGCTGAAGGGAAATGATGCAAAGGCCATGGAGAAGGCGTATCGCACTGCGGCAGAGGCAGTGGAGGTCATACTCTCCGATGGCGGCGAGCGGGCCATGAATCTTTATAATCGAAAGGCACTGTCATGAGCATATTCCAAAATCCTCTGAAGGATCTGGAGAGCTATGCTGCGCTGAGCCGAAGAGCAGAGCAGGCTGGGGGCCCGCTTGCGGTGACCGGCATCGCAGATGCGGCCAAGGCTCATCTCATCAGCAGTCTCTGCGAGAACTCCCGCAGGTGGAAGCTGGTGGTGAGCTATGATGAGGGCCGGGCAAAGGAGCTCTGTGATGACTGCCGCTGCTTCTCCGAGCGGGCGTGGCTGTATCCCGCGAAGGATCTGCTCTTCTTTGCGGCAGATATTCGCGGGCATGAGCTCTCCGCTGCGCGCATCGAGCTGTGGGGGCATCTCATGGAGGAGCCGGGCGGCATCGTAGTGACTACCATTGATGCGCTGATGGATCAGCTCGATACCCCGGAGGAATTTCGCGCATCGGTATTTACCATAGATGAGAGCGACCGTCTGGATCCGCAGAAATTTGCAGAAAAACTCACGGCGCTCGGCTATGAGCGCACCGCGGAGGTGGATGGCATCGGTCAGTTCTCGATCCGGGGCGGCATCATTGATTTCTTCCCGGTGACAGAGGAGCTCCCGGTGAGAATCGAGCTGTGGGATACAGATATTGACTCGATCCGGAGCTTTGACCCAGAGAGTCAGCGCTCTGTGGAGCGGCTTCAGACTGTGACGGTCTACCCTGCGCGGGAGCGGGAGCTCGGCGGAAGCGCATCTTTTCTCCGATATTTTGACCTTCGTGATACGCTGATTTTTTTTGATGAGCCGGTGCGCTGTGAGGAGCGCGCGCGAAATATAGAGCAGGAATTCCGGGAGGGCATGGCAGGGCGCTTAGCTTCCGGCCAGCTCACGGAGGCGGAGATCCCACAGCTTTTCTCTGCAGAGGAGATATTGGAGGAGTTGAAGACAGAGGTCACGCTGTGCCTCTCCGGACTGGACGCGCGTTTTCCGGAGTACGGAATCCGTGAATACTTTTCTCTCGGTGCAAAGACTGTGGCATCCTTCCCGGGAAGCTTTGAGCTTCTGATTGCGGATATGAAGCGCTATGAGCAGGAGAAGTGGCGTGTGGTGCTGCTCACGCCGTCGCGGACCAGGGCCGGACGTCTCGCACAGAGCTTCCGGGAGTACGGACTCTCTGCCTTCTGTCCGGATGCGCCGGATGGGGGAGATGCAGCCCTTCCCGAGGCTGTGCGCGGCTCCATCATGGTGATGCATGGGAATCTGCACAGGGGTTTTGAGTATCCGCTGCTTCAGTTTGCACTGCTCTCGGAGAGCGATCTCTTTGGAAAGACAAAGCGGAAGAGCAGGAAAAAGAAATATACGGAGGGGAGTCGCATCTCCAGTCTCTCCGAGCTCTCTATCGGGGATTATGTCGTTCATGAGGACTACGGTCTCGGCATCTATCAGGGAATCGAGAAGATAGAGGCGGATGGTGTGGTGCGGGACTATATAAAGATTCAGTACCGCGGCGGAGATAACTGCTATGTTCCTGCGACAAAACTCGATGCCATACAGAAATATGCAGCGGGAGACGCGCCCGCTCCGAAGCTGAACCGCCTCGGCGGTCCGGAGTGGGGCAAAACCAAGGCGAAGGTGAAGGGTGCGGTAAAGCAGATTGCAAAGGAGCTGGTGGAGCTCTACGCCAGCCGCATGAAGCAGCGCGGGCACAGCTATGGCCCCGATACGGTGTGGCAGCAGGAGTTTGAGGAGCTCTTTCCCTACGAGGAGACGGAGGATCAGAAGAAAGCAATTGCAGATGTGAAGCGGGATATGGAGAGCGGGCAGGTGATGGATCGCCTGATCTGCGGAGATGTGGGCTACGGAAAGACAGAGATCGCACTTCGCGCGGCCTTCAAGGCAGTGCAGGAGGGGTATCAGGTGATCTTCCTCGTGCCTACGACCATACTCGCGCAGCAGCACTGGAACAGCTTTACGCAGCGCATGAAGGACTTCCCTGTCCGGGTCGATCTGCTGTGTCGCTTTCGCACAGCGGCAGAGCAGAGAAAGACACTCGCAGATTTTACAAAGGGGCAGGTAGATATTGTGATCGGGACACACCGCGTGCTCTCAAAGGATATCAAACCAAAGAATCTGGGGCTGCTCATTGTGGATGAGGAACAGCGCTTCGGCGTGACGCACAAGGAGAAGCTGAAGCGGCTGAAAAGAGATGTGAATGTTCTGACGCTCACTGCGACGCCAATTCCGAGAACGCTGCACATGAGTCTTGCGGGGATACGGGAGCTCAGCATACTGGAGGAGCCGCCGCAGGACCGCCAGCCGATTCAGACCTATGTGATGGAGTACAGCGATGAGACTGTGCGGGAGGCGGTGCGCCGGGAGATAGCCCGCGGCGGCCAGGTGTATTTTGTCTACAATCGGGTGAATCATATTTCTGATATTGCAGCGCGGCTTAAGATTCTGGTGCCGGATGCAGAGGTCGCCTATGCGCACGGGCAGATGAACGAGCGGGATCTGGAGCGCATCATGCTGGATTTTATGAACGGCGATATTGACGTGCTGGTCTCCACAACCATTATTGAGACCGGCCTGGACATCCCGAATGTCAACACAATCATCATTCAGGACGCAGATCACTTCGGCCTCTCTCAGCTCTATCAGCTGCGCGGCCGCGTGGGGCGTTCCGCGCGGACGGCCTATGCCTTTCTTCTGTACCGGCGCGGACGCATGCTCACGGAGGAGGCAGAGAAGCGTCTCAGGGCGATACGCGAATTCACCGAGCTGGGCAGCGGTATCCGCATCGCAATGCGGGATCTTGAAATACGGGGCGCGGGCAATGTGCTCGGAGCGGAGCAGCACGGACATATGCAGGCAGTTGGTTATGAGCTCTACTGCAAGCTGCTGAATCAGGCGGTGCGCCACCTCTCCGGCAGGGCGGAGGAGCAGGACTTCACGACAACGGTGGATGCAGTTGCAGATGCCTATATTCCGGCTTCCTACATAAGGAGCGAGGAGCAGAAGCTTGATATTTACAAGCGCATCGCCTCGGTAGAGACGGAGGAGGATGAGCTCAACATGCAGGATGAGCTGCTGGATCGCTTCGGGGATATTCCGAAGTCTGTGACAAATCTGCTTCTCATTGCACGGATACGCAGTGCGGCGCACAGGCTCGGCGCCTCAGAGGTAAATGTCGGAAAGAGCGAGACGACAGTCACAATGACAAAGGAGGCCGTGCTGGATGCTGCGCGGATCCCGGAGTTTATCAGCAGCTACAGAGGAAAGCTCTCGGTGCGGCCGGGAGAGCAGGTGCGCTTCATTCTTTCGGATGGAGAAGGGAGGGGAGACCGGACGGCCGTCCTCTCCGATGTCAGACAGCTGATCGAGGGGCTTGGCATGCTGCGGCCGGAAAGCCCGGAAAAAGCCTGAAATATGGGAGTTTTACTTGACAATGCAGGGTGTGATCGTTATAAATAATGCATACAGTTTACTTCGCGGAATGAAGGCCGCGGTGTCTGAATTGAATCAATACAGGAGGATTTTACGATGAATAAAACTGAGTTAGTAGCTGCGATCGCAGAGAAGGCCGGACTTTCCAAGAAGGACGCGGAGGCTGCACTGAAGGCATTTGCAGAGGCGGTAGAGCAGGAGCTTGTCCAGGGCGGCAAGGTTCAGCTTGTCGGCTTCGGTACCTTTGAGGTATCTGAGAGACCGGCGAGACAGGGCAGAAACCCGAAGACCGGTGAGGCGATGGAGATCGCCGCGGCTAAAGCGCCGAAGTTCAAGGCAGGAAAGGCTTTAAAGGACGCTGTCAACGCGTAAGCTGGAATGAGAATTGATAAGTTTTTGAAGGTCTCCCGACTGATCAAGCGCCGCACTGTGGCGAATGAGGCCTGTGATGCGGGCCGAGTTCTGGTGAATGGAAAGGCTGTGAAGGCTTCCTATGATGTGAAGGAGGGGGATATCATTGAAATCCTCTTCGGACAGAAGTCGGTGAAGGCGGAGGTGACTGCCATCGCTGAGACGACGAAAAAGGAAGATGCAAAAGAGCTCTTCAGATATGTATGATTCTGAGATATCGGCTGTCGCATGCGGGCGTTCCGCTGCGGCAGCCGATATCTGCGTCTGTTCTGCATGTCGGTGGAGCGCAGACATGCGACAGACCGCATTGCTGCGATAAGTCTTGAAAATCAGCTTGGAATGACTTATCATACAAATAAATGTGCGAATTGCATGTAACTGCGTGAAAAACACGGATTATCCGAGAGAGGAGGCGTGCTGTGGGGAGACAGAGAGCTGTGAGAAGGAAGACGGCGGATCGCGACAGCAACCGCATCGCGATGTTTGCGATCACGGTTGTGGTTATCTGCATGGCACTGGTCGTCAATGTGAAGGTGGCCTCTCTCAAGGAGAAGGCTGCGGCATATCAGGCGAGAGAGGAGGCGCTCTCGCAGCAGGTCGCAAAGGAGGAGGAGCGGGCTGCAGATCTTGAGCAGTACCGCATCTACGTTCAGACCAAGGAATATATTGAGAAGACGGCAAAGGAAAAGCTGGGCCTTGTCAATCCGGATGAGATTTTGCTGAAGCCGGAGCAGCAGTAAGCCTGGGACACAGCCTGACCTCCGGCCCTGCAAAACGGGTCGGAGGTCTTCATTTGAGAATGGGCGGGGACATCGTATGCGTCAGGTACAGAATGAAGTGAGAAATAACATCACCCGCTTTCACATGATAAAGCGCGGAGACCGCGTGATTATCGGGGTCAGCGGAGGCGCAGATTCCACTGCGCTGCTGCATATTCTGGTACAGCTGGGCGGTATTTTGAAGGCACAGTACCGGGTGATTCATATCAACCACGGTATCAGAGGCCCGGAGGCAGAGGAGGACGCGCGCTTTGTCGAGTCCCTCTGTGCGGGCTACCGGATTCCCTGCCGTATCGTGGAGGTGCAGGCAGAGGAGTTCGCAGAGAAGCACCGTATTTCTGTGGAGGAGGCGGGGCGTGTGCTGCGCTATTCTGTGTTTGAGGAGGCGGCACAGGCCTGGGAGCGAGAGGCAGACACTGAAAAGATAGTGAAGATCGCCGTCGCTCACAATAAGGAGGACAATGCAGAGACCATACTCATGCAGCTCTCCCGCGGGAGCGGATTGAAGGGCGTCGCGGGGATGAAGCCGGTGCGCGGCCGCATTATCCGCCCGCTGCTCACTGTCTCCAGAGCAGAAATTGAGAGCTATCTCAGAAAAGAGGAAATTTCCTGGCGCACAGATTCTACCAATCTTCATGATGACTACACGCGAAACCGCATACGGCATGAGATTCTTCCGCGGCTTGTGGGGGAGGTGAACCGCGGTGCGATCGACAACATCACCCGCGCAGGGCGGCTCATCGGCGAGGCGGATCGCTACCTCATGCGACAGGCGGAGCGCTTTCTTTGGGACACGCTGGTGGAAGACAGAGACAGCGTCGGGATTTCAACTGCGGAGCTCTTGCGGCAGGAGTCCATCATCCAAAGCTATATGCTGCGCATCATGATAGGCAGGGTGAACCGCAGCATGAAGAATATTACGGCGAAGCACATCGAGGATATTGCGCGGCTCTCAGAGGCAGAGACAGGAAAGCGGCTGGATCTTCCGTATGGGATGCAGGCGGTCCGTACCTATGACATGCTCTGGATCGGAAAGAAGGGCTTTGCCGGGGAAGCAGTTTCAGAGGAAGCGGGAGCGGGGCAGGAGGGCTTTTACAGAGAAAATTTTCACTTTGACGTCTTTGACTACGGTCCGGATATGAAGATTCCGACGGGAGAGCGGATAAAGTGGTTCGATTATGACAAGATTGGTGATATTATGGAGATCAGACCGCGCCGGGTAGGGGATTACATCATGCTTGAGAGCGGTGGAAGAAAAACAGTCAAGGCGCTGATGGCGGACGAGAAGATTCCTGCCGCAGAGAGGAATTCCATTCCCCTGCTCACTGTGGGATCGGATGTGCTCTGGGTGGTGGGGCACAGAATCAGCGCGGGCTATAGAATAGACAGTGGAACGAGGCGTGTCCTTGAGGTGCGCTATGAAGGAGAGTAAGATGGCAGAGCGTGTCAGAGTGATGATTCAGGAGGAAGAGGTCAAGCGGAGGATACAGGAAGTGGCGGATCAGATCAATGCGGATTACGGCGATACGCCTCTGCATCTCATCTGTATCCTGAAGGGCGGTGCGATGTTCATGTGCGAGCTGGCGAAGCGCCTCACCATGCCGGTATCCTTTGATTTTATGAGTGTATCGAGCTACGGCGGCGGCACCTGCTCCAGCGGCGTGGTGCGCATCATCAAGGATCTGGATGAATCTCTCGAGGGCAAGCATGTCCTGATTGTGGAGGATATCATCGACACGGGACGCACGCTCGCCTATCTCATTGACATACTGAATCAGCGCGGGCCGAAGGATATACACCTCTGCACGCTTCTGGACAAGCCGGAGCGCCGCGTGAAAAAGCAGGTCCGAGTGGATTACACCTGCTTTACCATTCCGGATGAGTTTGTCGTGGGCTATGGTCTGGACTACGACCAGAAGTACAGAAACTATCCCTTTATCGGCGTGGTGGAATTTGATCCGGAGAATGCGGCCAAGGCGTGAGTGGCGTTCTGAAAAGTACAGCAGATACAGATGAAAAGAGGTTTTGACTTGAAGAAAGAAAATCCATTTCGGAATTTTACCTTCCTCTTCGTGATTATGATTGTGGTTTGGATGGTCACAAGTCTCGGTAGTGAGGTACTTGAGAAGCGGCTGTCAAAGGCGGAGTTCGACTCTCTGCTCGGCAGTGAAACCGTGGTGCAGGTCGTGATTCACCAGAACCGGGAGACACCGACAGGAAAGGTTCAGTTTATCTACAGCGACGCAGAGGGGAAAGAGAGCCGGGAGCGCTACTATGTCTCGGATGTCAATGCACTTCAGACTGAGCTCACAGAGAGAGGCGTCGACTATGTGCTGGAGGATGTTCCGGAGAGCAGTGACTGGATGAGCTACATACTGCCGGCGCTGATTGCGGTCGGCGGAGCGCTTGTGATTGTCTATCTCCTGCAAAACCGCGGCGCAGGGGGATCCAACTCGAAGATGATGAACTTCGGGAAGAGCCGTGCGCGTATGACGAAGGAGAATAAGGAGAACTTCAGCTCGGTTGCCGGTCTGGACGAGGAGAAGGAGGATCTGAAGCAGATCGTCGACTTCCTCAAAAACCCGGCGAAGTACACGGAGCTCGGAGCCAGAATTCCGAAGGGTATCATACTGACAGGCCCGCCCGGAACCGGTAAGACCCTGCTCGCAAAGGCGGTTGCGGGAGAGGCGGGAGTTCCCTTCTTCTCGATCTCCGGCTCGGATTTTGTGGAGATGTTTGTCGGTGTCGGCGCATCCCGTGTGCGGGATCTCTTTGAGGAGGCAAAGAAATTTGCTCCCTGCATTGTCTTTATTGATGAGATTGATGCAGTTGCACGGCGTAGAGGTTCGGGGCTCGGCGGCGGACACGACGAGAGAGAGCAGACGCTGAATCAGATGCTGGTGGAAATGGACGGCTTCGGTGTGAATGAGGGAATTATCGTTCTGGCAGCGACGAACCGCCCGGATATACTGGATCCTGCAATTCTGCGTCCGGGGCGCTTTGACAGAAAGCTCACCGTCGGTCGCCCGGATGTGCGGGGCAGAGAGGCCATTCTGAAGGTCCATGCGAAGAATAAGCCGGTGGGAGATGATGTGAATCTGGAGCGCATTGCCAGAACAACAGCTGGCTTCACGGGCGCCGACCTTGAGAATCTTCTGAACGAGGCGGCCATACTCACGGCGCGCGAGGGGAGAAAGTACATCGCGCAGGCCGACATCGACCGCGCCTTTATCAAGGTGGGGATCGGTGAGGAGAAGCGGAGCAGGATCATCTCGGAGAAGGAGAAGCGCATCACCGCCTATCATGAGACCGGACACGCAATACTCTTTCATGTGCTGCCGGATATGGGACCGGTGCACACTATTTCCATCATACCGACCGGAAACGGCGCGGCGGGCTATACCATGCCTCTGCCGGGCAAGGACGAGATGTTCAATACACGCGGACGTATGCTTCGGAATATTCAGGTGTCGCTGGGCGGCCGCATCGCGGAGGAGCTGATCTTTGGCGATGTGACCACGGGCGCGAGCCAGGATATCAAGCAGGCGACCGCCATTGCGAAGTCCATGGTGATGGAGTACGGAATGAGCGAGAGGGTCGGACTGGTGAATTACGGAAGCGAGGGAGACGAGATCTTTATCGGCCGGGACTTCGGACAGACCAAGTCCTACGGCGAGCACATGGCGACCGTCATCGACGAAGAGGTGAAGCGCATTATTGATGAGTGCTACCGCGAGGCGAAGGAGATCATTCTTCAGCACAGAGCGGTACTGGATCGCTGCGCGGAGCTGCTGCTGGAAAAGGAGAAGATAGGGCAGGCGGAGTTTGAGGCTCTGTTTGCTGAAGTATCGGCATAAAGATATGAAGACAGAGGCTTTATTCAGTGACACGAGTGAGAATTACTGTGCACCGGCAGAGCCGGAGGCGGGGCAGCGCGTGCGCATCCGCTTCCGGGCTTATACGGGGGATGTGCTTCGTGTTGAGCTTGTAAATGAGAAGACGGGTGTGGCGGTTCCTATGTCTGAGACGAGAAGGGACCGCTATTTTCGCTACTATGAAGCAAGCCAGGAGATGGGAAATGAACCACTTCGCTGGTATTTTCGCATCACAGAGGGGGAGGAGCTGCGCTACTATGACCGTCTTGGTGTCTCGGAGACCGCGCGTCACAGCTGTTTTCAGCTGATTCCGGGATTCCATACGCCGGACTGGGCGAAGGGCGCGATCATGTACCAGATTTTTGTGGATCGTTTTTGCAGCGGGGACTCAAAGAACGATGTGCTGGACGATGAATATCTCTATATTGGTCTTCCGGTGCGGCATATTGATGACTGGAATGAGATGCCCTCGACCTTTGATGTGGGTTATTTCTACGGCGGGGATCTGATCGGCGTGCAGAGCAAGCTCGGCTATCTGAAGGCTCTCGGCGTCGAGGTGCTCTACTTCAACCCGCTCTTTGTCTCGCCCTCCAATCACAAGTATGATACGCAGGACTATGAGCATATTGACCCGCATCTGGGGGTAATTATGAAGGATGAGGGGGAGCTGCTGTCGCCGGATGCGGTCAATAACGAGGAGGCTACGCGCTATATCTGCCGCACCGCAGACCGCGAAAATCTGGAGGCGAGCGATCGTTTCTTTGTCTCCTTCATGGAGGAGGCACATAAAATGGGCTTCCGCGTCCTGCTGGACGGTGTGTTCAATCACTGTGGCTCCTTCAATAAGTGGATGGACAGGGAGAAAATTTATAGCAGGCAGGGAGGATATGCGCCCGGCGCTTATGAGAGCATGGAGAGTCCGTATCATGATTACTTTGCCTTTGCGGATGATGCGCCCTCTGCCTGGCCGGACAATGCGAGCTATGACGGCTGGTGGGACAATGAGACTCTGCCGAAGCTGGACTATGAGGCCAGCGATGAGCTGGTGGACACGATACTCGGAGTCGGAAGAAAGTGGATCAGCGCTCCCTATCTGGCAGATGGCTGGCGGCTTGACGTTGCGGCAGATTTAGGGCAGTCCGTGCGTTTTAATCACAGCTTCTGGGCGCGCTTCCGCAGCGCGGTGAAGGGAGTCAATCCGAATGCGCTGATTCTCGCCGAGCACTACGGAGATCCCTCCTCCTGGCTGAATGGCAGGGAGTGGGACAGCGTGATGAACTACGATGCCTTTATGGAGCCGGTGAGCTGGTTCCTGACCGGTCTGGAGAAGCACTCGGATCGGGCGGAGCCCGCGCTTCGCGGCGATGGTGCTCATTTCTGGGAGAGCATGTGCGCAGGTATGGCGAGACTTCCGGAGAGCTCACTGCTCACGGCGATGAATCAGCTCTCCAATCACGACCACTCGCGCTTTCTGACGCGGACCAACGGCGTGGTCGGGAGATTGGAGGGCAAGGGAGGCGCCGCTGCAGAGAAGGGCGTGCGGATACCAGTGCTGCGCCAGGCAGTGGTGATGCTCATGACCTGGCCGGGGGCGCCGACCATCTATTATGGAGACGAGGCGGGTGTCTGCGGTTGGACAGATCCGGACAGCCGCAGAAGCTACCCCTGGGGACGGGAGAATCTGGGCCTGCTGGACTTTCATCGCTACATGTGCAGGGTACACCGGGACTCAGCTGCACTGCGGCGCGGCTCTCTCATACCGCTACGCATGGAAGAAAATCTCGTCTGTTACGGGCGCGTTCTCGGCAGAGACAGAGTGCTTACCTTTGTTTATACCGGCGAGGAGGCTGTGACGCTGGAACTTCCCGTATGGTTGCTCGGCATCAGTGATGAGGATCATCTGAATCGGGTGATGCTGACCTCCGAGGTGGGCTACAATGTGGGAGTTATGGAATATCCCGTGCGGGACGGCGTGCTCACGCTCCGTGTCTTTGGAGATTCAGCCGGCGTGTTCCGGACAGAGGCGTAAAATACAATAAAAAGTACTTTACGTAACAGCAAAAATGTGATAATATCTTTGTGTCGTAAAAAGTGGCACATGCGATAGTGGCGTAGTTGGTAACGCGCGACCTTGCCAAGGTCGAGACCGCGGGTTCGAGCCCCGTCTATCGCTCTAACGAGAGAGTAACGGTTTTAAGGCCGTTGCTCTTTTTTTGTGGTGTTTATAAAACTTTGCGGTCTCATATATGGAACATCGTCTCCGGTCGATGAAACATTTTTATTGCGGTTTGGGAAATCATTTTGCCCCAGAATTGCTCCCGGCCCTGCACCGGATTTCTCGGCTTTTTCTTTCACGTTTTTCTGCATGGCATGAGTATATACTTGCTTCATGATGTAGTCTGTCTTCCATCCTCCGCTACACTTGATAACTGCCTCCGGTGCTCGCTGCGAGCTCATTTTTGAGGCATAGTAGTGCCGGAGCTTGTGCAGGGTGAACTTTTTGATGGCTATCTGCCGCGTCAGTAATCCACCCGGATGAGGCAGAGTCCCTGCGCGGGGGCCGTGTAGCCTGCGGCAGTGCGGTCCCTGGCCGCCAGAATCGCAGACATTTCCTCCGGGCTGCGCTTTCCAAAGCCCACCTCCAGAAGCGTGCCGCTTAGGATGCGCACCATGTGCTGCAGGAAGCCGTTGCCGTGAAAGTACATGCGGAGATAGGGACCGGATACGCGTATCTCTATGGAATCCACAGTGCGGACTGTGGATTTTTTCATCCGCGGATTTCCGCAGAAGCTCCGGAAATCGTGCGTTCCGGTGAGCAGTGCGGCGGCTTCTCTCATGCGGGAGACATCCGGCATCTGCTCCAGCAGCGTCAGATATTTTCTCTCGAACACCGGCTTTGCATTTCCGGCGTAGCAGCTGTAGCAGTAGGTCTTTCCGACTGCCGAGTAGCGGGCGTGAAAGCGCTCCGCGGCGCGTCGCAGACCGTCCACGCTGATATCCTCCGGGAGATAGCGATTCATGTAGTCCTGAATTTCTGCCTCGCTGCGCGGCGTGTCCAGGCGAACGCTCGCGATCATGGCTTTCGCGTGGACGCCTGCGTCGGTTCTTCCGGCGCCTGTTACACTGACTGCGGGTAATGCTTCCGTCTGCGCTGTCTTATTGACTGAGTCTGTGTTGTGAGCTTCTGTTTTGCTTTCCTCTCGATCCGCGAGGAGCATTCTGGCGAGAACTGTCTCCAGCTTGCCCTGTATGGTGTTCTCTGTGCTTTTCTGGTGCTCCCAGCCGAAGTAGCGGCTGCCGTCATAGCTGATCGTGAGCTTGTAGTTCTGCTCCATGTCTCTCCTCTCTGCACGTGTTTTACTGCGTACCTGCGTTTGTGAGGGACGTGTTCCTCTCAAATACAGATATCCCGCTGTCCTTGTTCTGCTGAATATGCACCTGTCCCCTTTATCGGGCGGGAAAATTCTTCTTAAAGATAAGTATAGGGATTTCCCGCCGGCAGTCAACGAGAGGAGCGTTCGGTTCATAAAACCGACCGGAAATGAAAAGAAAGAAGCAAACACTTGCCGTCTGCTTTGCGCTAAAGTAAAGTGTAATAAATACGTGAAAGCAGCTGAGACGTATACGTCACAGTATAAGCTCATATGCAGGGGAGACTGGAATGCGGAAAAAGAACATCGGAATCAGATATCTGGCGGCGGGGGCACTGCTCTGCGGGGCGCTGCTGCTTGGGAGCGACAGTGCAGAAGCGGCTGTCGTCACGAAAAATACGGCGCAGGCGGAGCAGCGCTTTGCGGAGCTGAGCTTTGAGCCGTCCCGCTTTGTGCTGCCGGAGGATGCCCGGGCGCTCGTTGTCGTGGAGGGCTTTGCGGTGAATGGCGGACGGAGTGTCTATCAGGCAGAGTATACTGCGGATCCAAAGCTCTGGAACCGCGCGCGGGTCACAGTCTTTACAAAGAATACGGAGGGAAGCTGGACAGAGAAAATCCAGTCTGCGGCAGTGTATGGCTGGGGAGGCATGTCAAACCATCGTCACTCGGGGGACGGCAGTACACCGATCGGACTGTGGAAGGCGGACACTCCCTTTGGTCTGAAAGCTGCGGAGCCGGGTTTTCCGGCGGACTACATACAGATCTCACGGAGTGCGCGAAAACAGTTCTGGTCGGATATGAGCAACCGCCTGGAGACGAATGGCGATATCGCTGCGCAGAAGGGAGAGCGGCTCTGGGCGGACTGGGCCACGACGATCTACGATTATGCGCTGAATTCCGGCTTCAACAGGGACCGGGCGCAGCCCGGAACAGGAACGGCGCTCTTTCTGCATTGCACGAAGGCCGGAAAGCCCTCCACTGCCGGCTGCGTCGCCATGGATCCGGAGGCGATGAAGGGCATACTGCGTCTCTATGCGAGGGGCGGGCTCTACGTCGCGCAGGCACCGGAGAGTCAGTTTGAGTCAGTATATACAGCATATTCAGAGACGGGAGCGGCTGCAGCGGGAGAGTTTAGGGCGTCTTGGCGGCAGCTGCCGGAGACACAGACCATCGTTCTGGAATAGGAGGGGGAGTTGAGATGAAGAGAAATAATCACTGGGCGGTGGTCGGGACGGCTGCGCTTCTTTCCGCGGCACTCGCCGTGAGCGCGCAGGCGGCAGGCTTCACAGCTGTGCGTCAGACCATGTATGTGGCGGCGAGCGCGCTGAATGTGCGCGCAGAGCCAAGTCTCTCCGGCGCAGTCCGGGGAGAGCTCTACAGAGGTGAGGCGGTGAAGGTGACGGGACTTGATGGCGAGTGGGCGCGGATTGAGCTGAACGGAAGCAGCAGTTATGTGGCGCGACGCTATCTCACGGAGACGGTTCCCGCGGCCGGGACGGCGTCGACCGCCGGAGCCGGCGCGACAGAGGGTGCTGCGGCAGAGCTTCCGGCGGGGGTCACTGTCTCAGAGATCACGCTGACGGACGGCCTTCGCTATGCGGAGTTTTCAAAGATCCACAGCGGCGCGGCGCAGCTCTACCGGAACACGAAGGGGGCGCACGGAGATATCGTGATCGCGGTAAATGCCGGTCACGGCACAAAGGGCGGTGCGTCCGTGAAGACGCAGTCGCATCCGGACGGGAGCGGAAAGGTGACAGGCGGAACCAATGCGCACGGCATGGTGCAGTCCATGGCGGTCTCCTCCGGGATGGATTTTGCGGACGGAACGCCGGAGCATGTGGTGAATCTGAAGGAGGCGCAGCTTCTTAAGAAGAAGCTTCTCGCCCGCGGCTACAGCGTGCTGATGATACGGGAAGGAAGCGATGTCCAGCTGGACAATATCGCCCGCACGGTGCTCGCAAACAATTACGCGAGCTGTCACGTCGCGATACACTGGGATGCCACAAGCTCGGATAAGGGCGCCTTCTTCATGAGCGTTCCCGATGCGCTGAAGTCCATGGAACCGGTCGCCTCCACCTGGCAGAAGAGTGAGCGCTTCGGTGCGGAGCTCATCGCGGGACTGAAGGGCCGCGGCGTCAGAATCTACGGTGACGGAACGATGGATATGGATCTCACACAGACCTCCTACTCCACGGTTCCGAGCGTGGATATAGAGCTCGGGGATAAGGTCTCGGATCACAGCACAGGGACACTGGATACACTTGCCGAGGGACTGGCAGACGGAATCGAGCAGTATTTTAAGTGAAAAAATGCCAGCTGATGTGCGCAGAAAATAAACAGGAGCGCTGTGCGTGTGTTAAAAATGGACAAAACAGCCAATACTGTGTGCCCCCGTAAAGTTTACGGGGGCATATTGATGTGCTAAAATAAATGCATATGCTTTTTCTGAGGGCGAAGGCAATACAGCCTGAGGAGAACGGAGGGAGACGAAATGGCGAAGGAAACAATAGATGCGATTCGCAGAGCAGAGCAGGAAACTGTGCATGCAGAGGCAGAAGCAGAGAGACAGGCCAGAGAGCTGCTCCGAAAAGCGCAGGAGGAGGCAAAGGCCCTGATAGAAAAGAAGGTGGAGGAGGCTGCGGCGCAGGCTGCGGAGGCAATGCAGATCGCAGAGCAGGAGAATGCAGCGCTTCTCTCTGAAAAACAGAAGGAGACGGAGGCAGAGATCCAGCTGCTGAAAAATCGCGCGGAGAAGAAGCTTCCGGAGGCTGTGGAGAGCGTGCTTCAGTCCCTGACGGAATAAGCGCGGCGGAAAGGAGCGGCGTTTTATGGCAATTATGAAGATGAAGCGGGCGGTGATACTCGCAAAGAAGCGGGATCGCAAGTCCATACTCGAGCTCCTGCAGCGCATGGAGCTCATGGAGGTAGCTCCGGGAGGTGAGGAAGACGAAGTATTCCGGAGAGAGGACACCAGCGAGACAGTTCTTCTGCTGAGACAGAAGGCGCAGACCGCACAGCGCGCACTCTCTGTGCTGGAACTCTGGGCTCCGGAGAAGAGCGGTATGCTGGACAGCTTCGCGGGACGGGAGGTTCTCACGGAGGAGGAGTACCGGCGGCGCGCAGTGCACTGTGAGGAAGCCCTCACGCACTGTGAGGAGATACTGGGGCTCGAGAAGCGGCACGCGGAGCTCGCGGCGGAGCTTCCAAAGCTGGAGCAGCAGCTCATCGCGCTGCAGCCCTGGCTGCTGTACGATCTCCCGCTGAGCTATGTCGGGACGGAGAAGACAGCCGTCTTTACAGGCACACTGCCGCATGAAGTACATCTTGAGGAGCTGACAGAGAAGCTCAGCGCAGCGCTTCCGGATACGGCTTTTGATGCGAATATTGTGAGCGCAGCGAAGGAGCAGACCTGTATCTTTGTGGTCTGTGGAAAGAAGGACGGAGATCAAGTCTTCACAGCGCTCCGGAAGCTCGGCTTTGTGCGCGCCCCGGCGTCCGATGTGAACCCGGCGGCGCAGAGTGCAGCTGTGACGGAGGAGAAAAGCCGGCTGCAGAGAGAGAAGGAGGAGACAGAGCAGGCGCTTCGGGAAAAAGCGGAGCACCGGGAGGCAATACGCTTCGCGGCGGACTGCTGTACGCTTCGCGCAGAGAAGTATCAGCTGCTCAGTACACTGTCGCAGAGCAGACGTACCTTCCTGGTGAGCGGATATCTGCCGGAGCAGAAGGAAGCAGCGCTTCAGGCGGCATTATCCCCGTATGACGCCGTACTGGAATTTGAGGAGCCGGAGGACGCAAAGGAGACTCCTGTGCTGCTTAAGAACAATCTCTTTGCGGAGCCCTGTGAGAGCATTGTGGAGGGCTACGCGATTCCGGCGGCGGATTCCTTTGATCCGAGCTTCATCGTGGCGCTGTTTTATTATATCCTGTATGGCATCATGCTGAGCGATGCGGCCTATGGCATCATCATGGCGACGGCAACAGGGCTGCTGCTCAGGAAATATCCAAATATGGAGAAGGGGCTGAAGCGCAACATACGTCTCTTCTTCTACTGCGGAATCGCGACGACGGTTGCGGGCTTTCTCTTCGGATCCTTCTTTGGGGACGCGGTCAATGTGATCGCAACGACCTTCTTCCACCGCCCGGACTTAAGACTTGGCGCACTGTGGATGGAACCGATCAACGCACCGATGAAGATGCTGGTTGTCTGTTTTGCGATTGCGATTATTCACCTCTTTGTGGGACTCGGCTGCAAGCTCTGGATCTGCATACGGAAGAAGGACTATGCCGGAGCGGTGTTTGATGTGGTGTTCTGGTACCTTCTCGTGGGAGGACTCATCGTCCTTCTAATGACGCAGCAGATGGCCGCGGATATGTTCGGCATCGCCCCATGGAACGCAGTGATGGCGGAGCCGGCAAAGTGGTGCGCAATTGTCGGCGCGGTGGGGATCGTGCTGACCGGCGGAAGAGAGAGCAAAAATATCGGCGCGCGTCTCGGCTCCGGACTTTACTCGCTCTATGGAGTCAGTGGATATCTGAGTGATATCCTCTCCTATTCGAGACTCATGGCGCTCGGTCTTGCGACGGGCGTTATCGCGCAGGTTTTCAATAAGATGGGCTCCATGCTCGGCGGAAATCTGTTCGGTATGATTGTCTTTGTTCTGGTGTTCTTCATCGGCCACACGATGAATATACTGATCAACGCGCTGGGCGCCTACGTCCACACGAACCGTCTCACTTATGTCGAGTTCTTCGGCAAATTTTATGAAGGTGGCGGACGCAGATTTGCGCCGTTTGCTGTTAATACGAAATACTTCAAATTCAAGGAGGATCTATGATTATGAGTAGCTTGGGAGTTGCATTTGCATTGCTTGGAGCTGCATTGTCCGCACTTCTTTCCGGCGTCGGAAGCGCAAAGGGCGTAGGAATTGCCGGTCAGGCGGCAGCAGGTGTCACGACGGAGGATCCGAATAAGTTCAGTCAGGTTCTGATTCTGCAGCTGCTTCCGGGAACCCAGGGTATCTATGGCCTGCTGATCGCCTTCATCACCATGACCCAGATCGGTGTGATGGGCGGAAGTGCAGACATGTCTCTCGCGAAGGGACTTCTGTACCTTGCGGCCTGCCTTCCCATGGGTGTAGTGGGCCTCTTCTCTGCGATTGCGCAGGGCAAGGCGGCAGTGGCTTCCATAGGTCTTGTCTCGAAGAGACCGGATCAGTTCGGTAAGGCGATGATATTCCCGGCGATGGTTGAGACCTATGCAATTCTTGCATTGCTCATTTCCATCCTTGCGATTTTCGGCGTCGGCGCCCTGAATGTCTGAGCCGGATGAAGCGGACAGAGGGATTTCTTGAAAGGGAACGATATGACAGGGCTTGAAAAGATCATTGAGGACATTCGCACGGAGTCCAGAGAGGCGGCGGAGGCGGTCTTAAGGCAGGCGAGGTCTCAGGCAGCGGCAGTTGCTGAGGAAGCGGAGGCCGAGGCCAGGACACAGTGCGAGAGGATAGAGAGGGAGAGTGCGGCGCGCATCGCGGAGGCGGGGGAGAGAACCCGCTCTACTGCGGAGCTTCAGAGAAGACGGGCGCTTCTCTCTGCGAAGCAGGAGCTGATTTCGGAGGTGATGCTTGCGGCGAAACAGGCCGTGCGGGAGCTTCCGGCAGAGAAATATTTCGCACTCATTCTTAAGATGAGCGCGGCCGCCGCGCATGGCAGCGAGCGTGGAGAGATCCGTTTTTCAGAGTCGGACAGAAAGTGTCTTCCGGCGGATTTTGCAGAGCGGCTCAAGAAGCTGCTGCCGGCGGGGGCGGAGCTCTCTGTATCGGAGCGCCCTGCGGAGATTGAGAGCGGCTTTTTGCTGGATTATGACGGGGTGGAGGAGAATGGCTCCTTTGATGCCGTGTTTGCAGAGAAGAGGGAGCAGCTTCAGGACAGGATACACAGGATACTGTTCTGAGGAGCGTGAGACAGGAGACAGAATATGTCAGAAAATGATTTTGTATATGCGGTTGCGCGCATACGTGCGAAGGAGCTCTCGCTCCTCTCCGCTGCGTTTCTTGAGCAGCTGCTCGCGCTGCCGGATGAAGCTGCCGGTCTGAAGCTCCTGAATGAACATGGATGGGGATCCGCGGGACAGGACGCAGGGACCGTGCTCTCTGAGGAGCGGAGAAAGACCTGGGCGCTGATCTCTGAGCTGACCGGCGGGCAGATGGAGATATTTGATGTATTTCGCTGTGAAAGTGATTATCACAACCTGAAGGCCGCAGTCAAGGACAGCTGCTCGGAGACGCATATTCCGGGGATCTATGTGGAGGACGGTGTGATCCCGGCGCAGCTCATACGGGAGGCGGCAGAGACACATGATTTCTCCGCGCTGCCGAAGCAGATGGCGGCAGCGGGGGCGGAGGCGATGGAGCTTCTTCTCAAGACAGGAGACGGACAGCTCTGTGACTGTGTGCTGGACCGGGCGGCGCTGATTGACATGAGGGATGCTGGAAAGCGCAGCGGTGAGGAGCTATTGGCGCATTACGGTGAGCTGCGCTGTGCAGCCGCGAATATTAAGACGGCTGTTCGCGCCTGCCGCACAGGGAAGGACAGAGAGTTTCTTCAGCGTGCCCTCGCGCCCTGCGAGACACTGAACCTGTCTCAGCTGACAGAGGCGGCGATGAGCGGCATGGAGGCGATCTGCTCCTATCTGGAGCACACAGACTATGCGGATGCGGTAGGGGAGCTGAAGAAGAGCCCCTCCGCCTTTGAGCGCTGGTGCGACAATTCCGTGATCCGGAGCATACGTCCGCAGCTGTACAATTCTTTTGGGCCAGGACCACTTGCGGCGTTTATTCTGGCGCGGGAGAATGAGATACGGACCGTCCGCATCATCCTCTCCGGGAAACGAAACCGGATGGAAGAGGGCGTGATACGGGAGAGAGTGAGGGAGATGTATGTATAAGGTCGCGGTGATGGGAGACTGGGATTCAATCTACGGCTTCGGTGCGCTGGGACTCACGACAGTCAATGAGGACGGCGCCTCTCCGGAGGACGCTGCAAAGAAGCTGCTTCTTTTGAAGGAGCAGGGTTTTGCAGTCGTGTACATCACGGAAGCGCTCGCGGCAAGGATCCCGGAGACGATCGATGCGCTGCGGACAGAGCCCATGCCGGCGGTGATACTCATTCCGGGAATTTCAGGCAACACCGGGGAGGGAATACGCGCGGTGAAGCGCTCCGTGGAGCAGGCAGTCGGTTCCGATATCATCTTCGGGAACAACTGAGACGAGTCAGTGACTGCCGGAGGCAAAAGCACCCTGCAGCCATCAAAATTGGAGGAATAGCAGCATGAGCAGAGGAACGATCAAGAAAGTCGCCGGGCCGCTTGTGGTCGCGGAGGGGATGCGTGACGCAAACATGTTTGACGTGTGCCGCGTCAGCGACCAGAGGCTGATCGGCGAAATCATCGAGATGCACGGTGAACTGGCTTCGATTCAGGTCTACGAGGAGACCTCCGGTCTCGCGCCGGGCGCACCGGTGGAGAGCACGGGAGTACCCATGAGCGTGGAACTCGGACCGGGACTGATCGGCAGCATTTATGACGGGATTCAGAGACCGCTGGACGATATCCTGAAGGTCACAGGCGGCAATCTTTTAAAGCGCGGGGTCGAGGTTCCTTCGCTGAAGCGGGACAGAGTATGGGAGTTCGTGGCAACGGCGAAGCCGGGGGACCGTCTGGTCGCGGGCGATGTGATCGGAACCGTGCAGGAGACGGCGACCGTGCTGCAGAAGATCATGATCCCGCCGGTTTATGCAGGTACGCTCATCTTAAAGAGCATCAGCTCCGGCTCCTATACCGTCGAGCAGGAGATTGCGGTGATTGAGGACGAGAAGGGCGCGGAGCACAGCCTCACGCTCATGCATAGGTGGCCGGTGCGTCGCGAACGTCCCTACAGGGAGAAGAAATCTCTCTCTACGCCGCTTATCACCGGTCAGCGAGTGATCGACACCATGTTCCCGATCGCAAAGGGCGGTGTCGCGGCGGTTCCGGGGCCGTTCGGCTCAGGCAAGACGGTCGTGCAGCATCAGCTCGCAAAGTGGGCGGATGCGGATATCGTCGTGTATATCGGCTGCGGTGAGCGCGGCAATGAAATGACGGATGTTCTGAATGAGTTCCCGGAGCTGAAGGACCCGCGGACGGGCGAGTCTCTGATGCAGAGAACCGTTCTGATTGCAAATACCTCTGATATGCCGGTTGCGGCGCGTGAGGCGAGTATCTACACGGGTATCACCATTGCGGAGTATTTCCGGGATATGGGCTACTCCGTGGCGCTGATGGCCGATTCCACCTCCCGCTGGGCGGAGGCGCTCCGCGAGATGTCCGGCCGTCTGGAGGAGATGCCGGGCGAGGAGGGCTATCCCGCCTATCTGGGATCCCGCCTCGCGCAGTTCTACGAGAGAGCAGGCAGAGTGACGACGCTCGGAAGCGAGGGGAGAGAGGGCGCACTGTCGGTGATCGGTGCGGTATCCCCGGCGGGCGGCGACATCTCGGAGCCTGTCACGCAGGCGACGCTTCGCGTGGTGAAGGTCTTCTGGAGTTTGGATGCCGCACTCGCCTACAAGCGACATTTCCCGGCAATCAACTGGCTCAGCTCCTACTCCCTCTACCTTGAGAATCTGGGAAAATGGTTCAATGAGCATGTTGAGGGCAGCGACTGGATGAAGCTTCGCGCCCGGCTGATGCTCCTGCTCACCGAGGAGGATGCGCTGAATGAGATGGTGCAGCTCGTCGGAATGGATGCGCTCTCCGCACCGGATCGCTTAAAGATGGAGGCGGCGCGCTCCATTCGCGAGGACTATCTGCATCAGAACGCCTTCCACGACGTGGATACCTACTCCTCCTTAAAGAAGCAGCATCTCCTGATGCAGCTCATTCTCGCCTACTACGACGAGGGGAGAGAGGCGCTGGAGCGGGGCGCGGATGTGAACAGGCTCGCCGCGCTGCCGGTCCGGGAGCAGATCGGCCGCTACAAGTACACGACGGAGGACAGGCTGGATCAGGAATATGAGGCAGTCCTTGCACAGCTCAGGCAGGAAATGAGCGAGGCTGTTTAAAGGAGGACGGAGCGAAATGCCGAAGGAATACAGAACAATAGAAGAGGTTGCGGGACCGCTGATGCTGGTGCGGGGCGTCAGCGGGGTCGCTTACGATGAACTGGGAGAGATAGAGCTTGCAGACGGCGAGAAGCGCCGCTGCAAGGTGCTGGAGATCGACGGCGGAAACGCGCTGGTGCAGCTCTTTGAGAGCTCCACCGGTCTGAACCTGGAGTCCAGTAAGGTGCGCTTCCTCGGGCGGAGCATGGAGCTCGGCGTCTCCGAGGATATGCTGAGCCGTGTCTTTGACGGCATGGGACGTCCGATCGACGGCGGTCCGGAGATCCTTCCGGATGAGCGCAGGGATATCAACGGACTTGCCATGAATCCGGCGGCGCGTGAGTACCCGGCGGAGTTTATTCAGACCGGAGTCTCCGCGATTGACGGCCTGAACACACTGGTGCGCGGACAGAAGCTTCCCATTTTCTCCGGCTCGGGACTGCCGCATGCGCAGCTCGCCGCGCAGATCGCGCGTCAGGCGAAGGTGATCGGGACAGATGAGCCCTTTGCAGTCGTGTTTGCGGCCATGGGCATCACCTTTGATGAGTCCAATTACTTCATTCAGAGCTTCAAGGAGACCGGCGCGATCGACCGCGCGGTGCTCTTCATCAATCTGGCAAACGATCCGGCAGTCGAGCGCATCTCGACGCCGCGCATGGCGCTGACCGCAGCGGAATACCTTGCTTTTGAGAAGGGCATGCACGTGCTGGTTATCATGACGGATATCACAAACTACGCGGATGCACTCCGCGAGATCTCTGCGGCGCGAAAAGAGGTTCCGGGTCGCCGCGGCTATCCGGGCTATATGTACACGGATCTCGCCTCCCTCTATGAGAGAGCGGGACGTCAGAAGGGAAAGCCGGGCTCCATCACCCTGATTCCCATACTCTCCATGCCGGAGGACGATAAGACTCACCCCATTCCGGATCTCACGGGCTATATCACGGAGGGGCAGATCATTCTGAGCCGTGAGCTCTACAGAAAGGGACTGGAGCCGCCGATCGATGTGCTGCCGAGTCTCTCCAGACTGAAGGACAAGGGAATCGGAAAAGGGAAGACGAGAGAGGACCACGCAGACACCATGAACCAGCTATTTGCGGCCTATTCCCGCGGAAAGGACGCAAAGGAGCTCGCGGTGATACTGGGCGATGCAGCCCTCACGGACATAGAGAAGCTGTATGCAAAATTTGCGGATGCCTTTGAGAATGAGTATGTGAATCAGGGCTACCGGACAAACCGCAGCATAGAGGAGACGCTCTCTATCGGCTGGAAGCTGCTCGGCATACTCCCGAGAACGGAGCTGAAGCGCATCAAGGATCAGTATCTCGATGAGTACTACGTGCAGCAGTGAGCACCGCATTGCAAAAAGGGCGCAGGGCGGAATGCTCTGCTTAGACTGCGCAGTGCGGCGACAGGAAGGAAGGTTTAGGAATGGCGGGTAAGACAGTGAACCCCACCCGGATGGAGCTCACCCGGACAAAGCGGAAGCTTATGACCGCACGCCGGGGACACAAGCTCCTGAAGGATAAGCGGGACGAGCTGATGCGGCAGTTTCTGGAGCTGGTGCGAAAAAACAAGGCGCTTCGCGAGAAGGTGGAGCAGGGCATACGGGAGACGAATGCGAGCTTTGCGCTCGCCGGCGCCTCGATGTCGGATGAAGCCGTGCGCGTCGCCTTCATGAAGCCGCGTCAGGAGCTCACGCTGGAGGTGAATTACAGGAATATCATGAGCGTCGATGTGCCGCAGTACAGCGCTGTCACCCGTACCGGTGACAGCAACGATATCTATTCCTACGGCTTTGCCTTCACCTCTGCGGATCTGGATGCTGCGGTGAGCGGGCTCTCGGAGCTTCTGCCGGATATGCTCGCCCTCGCGGAGAGCGAGAAGAGCTGTCAGCTCATGGCCTCGGAGATAGAGAAGACGAGGCGCCGGGTCAATGCGCTGGAGCATGTGCTCATTCCGCAGATGGAGAGAACCATCAAGTTCATCACCATGAAGCTTGATGAGAATGAGCGCAGCTCACAGATACGCCTCATGAAGGTGAAGGATATGATGCTGGAGGAGGCACACCACTACAGGGAGAAGGCAGAGAGCTGCGCCGCGATATAGTGAAGCACGGAACATCCGGAGATACCGTCGGGACCTGATAAAGAAGGATATGGGATCGAGCCGCAGCGCTGAGAAGGCGCTGCGGCTCTTCTGAGAGATTGGAGCAGAGATGGGAGAGAAGCTTACAAGAGCGGATATTCAGAAAATACGGGAGGAGATCGAGCACAGAAAGCTCATACTCCGCCCGGAGCTCATCGCAGCGGTGAAGGAGGCCAGAGCGCAGGGAGATCTGAGCGAGAACTTCGAGTATTACGCCGCCAAGCGGGAGAAGAACAGAAATGAGAGCCGCATCGGCTATCTGGAGCGGATGCTGAAGAGTGCCACCGTGATCGAGGATCATTCCCGGGCGGATGAGGTCGGCCTGAACAAGGTGGTGGAGGTGCTCTTTGTGGAGGAGGGCGAGAAGGAGAGCTACAAGATCGTGACGCCGATCCGCGGCGATACCATGGAGAACCGCATCTCCATCGAGTCGCCGCTCGGGAAGAGCCTGCTGCGCCACCGCGTCGGAGACACAGTGCAGGTAAAGACGGAGCTGGGCGGCTATCAGCTTAAGATACTTTCGATACGTGAGGACCACACGGACGACGAGATTCGCAGCTTTTAAGAAGGTGCTGATTCAAACGGCACTTCTTCTGGCGCATTTTTCGCGCACTTATGCTACACTGTAGGCAGTACAGGCAGAGGGCCGGGGGCATTCCGGCCGGAGGAGAGATAGGCAGGCAAGCCGTCTTCAGAGGGAGAACAGGGCATGAAAACAACACTGGTAGTAATGGCAGCCGGAATCGGTTCCCGCTTCGGCGGAGGCATCAAGCAGCTGGAGCCCATGGGCCCGAACGGCGAGATCATTATGGATTATGCGATCTACGACGCGCGGCGGGCAGGCTTTGAGAAGGTCGTCTTCATTGTCCGCAGAGATCTCGAGAAGGATTTCAAGGAGATCATCGGAAACCGCATTGCGCAGGTGATGGAGGTGGACTACGCGTTTCAGGAGCTCTCTGACCTCCCGGAGGGCTTCGCGGTGCCGGAGGGGCGTAAAAAGCCGTGGGGAACTGGGCAGGCGGTGCTCTCGATCCGCGGAAAGGTGAATGAGCCCTTTCTCGTAATCAACGCGGACGATTACTACGGTCCGGAGGGCTTCCGCGCGATTCATGAGTATATGGTGCGTGAAATGCGGCCGGATGCCGACATTTATGACATGTGCATGGCGGGCTTTGTTCTGAAGAACACGCTCTCGGAGAACGGCGCAGTGACGCGCGGTGTATGCGAGGTCTCCGAAGCACAGGAGCTCACGGATGTGACAGAGACCTACAATATACAGATGGAGGACGGCGTTCTGAGAGCGCAGGATGAGGCGGGAGCGCCGAGAAGCGTCAAGCCGGAGCAGTTTGTCTCCATGAATATGTGGGGACTTCCGCCGCGCTTCCTGTCCGAGCTGGAGCGGGGCTTTCCGGAGTTCCTTGCCGCGCATTCCGGGAATCTGAAGAGCGAATATCTCCTGCCTTCCATCATCGATCACTGCATCAAGAGCGGCAAGGGAAGGGTGCGCGTGCTTCCGACGAATGACCGCTGGTTCGGTGTCACCTACAAGGAGGACAAGCCCACTGTGGTGGCCTCGATCCGGAAGCTCATCGCAGACGGTGTATACCCGGAGAAGCTGTATGGCTGATGCGGCGGTCCGCGGCGGCTGCATTACCCTCATCGGGATGCCGGCCTGCGGGAAGAGCTCTGTCGGCGTGGTGCTCGCGAAGAAGACGGGACGGCAGTTTATCGACGGAGATCTCCTGATTCAGGGACAGACGGGAAAGCTTCTGAAGGAGCTCATCCAAGAGCTGGGGGACGAGGGCTTTCGCGCGCTGGAGGAGGAGATCAATGCCGGTATACAGGCAGAGCGCGCTGTGATTGCGCCGGGCGGAAGCATCGTCTACGGGGAGCGGGCCATGCGACGCTTTCATGAGCTGGGACAGGTGGTTTATTTAAAGCTTTCCTACCCGGCCATACGGCGGCGGCTCGGGGATCTCACGGCGCGGGGCGTCAGCATAAAGCCCGGTCAGACACTGAGGCAGCTCTATGACGAGCGGGTGCGGCTCTATGAGAAATATGCGGATATCGTGGTGGATGAGACCGGAATGAATACACGGCAGGTCGTGGAGGCCATCGCGCGTGCGGTGGGCGAGGCGCTGCCGGAGAAAAAAGCGGAGCCATCGACAGGCAGCACCGGGCTAAGAGGCAGAAAGACAGGGAAGCGGAAAGCTGCAGCTGGAAGAGCAGAGTTGGGCGGCAGGACGCGAAGCGGCAGACAGCAGCCGCAAAGCAGTACAGGAAAGGGAAAGAGACATGGAAAAAGAGTTGTGGAAGCCGGGCAATCTTCTCTATCCGGTTCCGGCAGTGATGGTGAGCTGCGCAGACAGAGAAGGAAATAAGAATATCATTACCGTGGCGTGGGCGGGTACTGTGTGCTCGGATCCGGTTATGGTCTCGATCTCCGTGCGCCCGGAGCGTCACTCCTATCGGATGATTCAGGAGAGCGGAGAGTTTGTGATCAATCTCACGACGGAGTCCCTCGTGCGGCAGACAGATGAGGCAGGTGTGAAGTCCGGGAGAGATGTGGACAAGTGGGAGCTCTTGAAGCTCACGCCGGAGCCCGGGCACAGGGTGAAGGCGCCGCTCATCGCAGAGAGCCCGGTGAATCTGGAATGCCGCGTGAAGGAGATACTCCCGCTCGGCTCGCATCACCTCTTTCTCGCGGAAGTGCTCGCGGTTGATGTCGACAGGAGCCTTTTGAATGAGAAGGGGAAGCTGGAGCTCTCCCGGGCAAAGCTTGTGAGCTACTCTCACGGAGAGTACTACAGCCTCGGGCGGCTGCTCGGGAGCTTCGGCTATTCCGTGCGAAAGAAGCCGCAGAGCAAATAAGTGCCGAGAAGTATTTGCGCTTCGTCCCAGGGAGTGCTATAATACAGCGGTTCAAAAAGTGAGTTCGTGACCATCCTCACTTAAAACAAAACTACGGAGGTAATAGAATATGAGTTACAGAAGCAAGGACGGCGCGGGCACGCTTGCCTACGGCGCGATGCTCGCCGCAATCTACGCGGTGATCACCTATCTCACCGCACCCATCAGCTTTGGGCCGATTCAGTTCCGGATATCCGAGGCGCTCTGCATCCTTCCGGTCTTCACGCCGGCAGCAATTCCGGGGCTCTTTGCGGGCTGCTTTCTCGCAAACTTCATGTCGGGCGCTGCCCCCATGGATGTCGTGTTCGGAAGTCTTGCGACGCTGATCGGTGCCTACGGAAGCTGGAAACTGCGGAACAGAGGGACACTCGCGGCGCTGCCGCCGATTGCCGCCAATGCGCTGATTATCCCCTTTGTGCTGCGCTTTGCCTATGGCGCGGAGGATATGATTCCCTTCATGATGCTGACGGTCGGTATCGGAGAGGTGATTTCAGTGGGAATACTCGGAAATATGCTGCGCACGCTGTTGCTGCGCTACGGCAGGCAGCTGGTGGTACCGAGAGGTATGTAAGACAGGAAATTGCCCGGCGGAGCCGGGCTCATTTTCCATCTGCGGAGGAATATTATGGGAAGCTACCGGATCGATTTTAAGCATCCGAATCATATATATTTTATGGGAATCGGCGGCATCAGCATGAGTGGTCTCGCGGAGATACTCCTGAAGGAGGGCTTTCGCATCAGCGGAAGCGACGCAAAGGAGAGCAGCTTTACGGACCGGCTCAGCGCGCTGGGCGCGACGGTTGTCTACGGGCAGCGGAGCGAGAATATCACGGATGATATCGACTGCGTCGTCTATACTGCCGCGATTCATCCGGACAATCCGGAGTACCGCACAGCCATGAAGAAGCAGATTCCCATGCTTACGCGGGCGGAGCTGCTCGGACAGATGATGCGGCGCTACCGCCGGAGCATCGCAGTCAGCGGTACGCACGGAAAGACCACAACGACCTCCATGCTCTCCCATATACTTGTGAAGGCCGGTACAGATCCGACTATTTCCGTCGGTGGGGTGCTGCCTCTGATCGGAGGGAATATCCGCGTCGGCGGTAACGACACCTTTCTTCTTGAGGCCTGTGAGTATACCAACAGCTTTCTCTCCTTTTCTCCGACCATGGAGATTATACTGAATGTCGAGGCGGATCATCTCGATTTCTTCAAGGATATCGACGATATCCGCAGCTCCTTCCACCGCTTTGTCGAGCGGCTTCCGGAGGACGGAACCGTGATTATCGACAACCGCATCCGTGCGTACCGGGAGCTCGTCCGGGATTTCCCCGGCAGGGTTGTGACGGTCGGCACGGAGGGGGCGGATATCTACGCAGAGGAGCTTCTCTACGATGAATACGGCTGTCCCTCCTTTGTGCCTGTTGCATTTGGGGAGGCGCTTTCGCGCGTACAGCTCGCTGTGCCTGGAGAGCACAATATCTTCAACGCGCTGGCGGCAATCGCGGCGGGGCTGGAGCTCGGACTTCCGGCTGCGCGTATCCGCGAGGGACTTCAGGACTTCCGGGGAACCGTGCGCCGCTTTGAGAAGAAGGGGGAGCTGAACGGCGCAACCATCATAGACGACTACGCACATCATCCGCAGGAGATCGAAGCCACCCTTCGCGCGGCGGAGCATTATCCGCACCGGGAGCTGTGGTGTGTGTTCCAGCCGCACACTTATTCCAGAACCAGGGCGCTGCTGCCGGAGTTTGGAAGAGCGCTGGAGCTCTCGGATCATGTGCTGCTCGCAGACATCTACGCGGCGCGGGAGACCGATACCCTCGGCGTCAGTGCCGCGGATGTGGAGCGTGCCATCAACGCGGACACGCCGGGCAAGGCCCTCTATCTTTCTTCCTTTGAGGAGATTGAGCGCTATCTCATGGAAAAACTGTCCCCCGGCGATTTGTGCATAACCATGGGGGCGGGAGATATCTACCGCGTCGGCGAGGAGTTGCTTCAGAAGAGCAAAAAGTGAAGAGAATTAAAGATTTAAAGCCGGGATGTCGGAAAGACACCCGGCTTTTCCACAAGAGGAGGCGGAACTTATCAACTTATCCACAGAATCCACAGGAAAAAGCTATCAACATTGTGGATAAAGTTGTGGACAGGGAGGCGGCGCTTTGGGTTCTCAATTCCGTACCGCTGTGCTAAACTAGGCGGGAACGGGGCGCTGCACAGAACTCTGTGCGGTGCTGCGCTTTGAAAGGAACAGGTGACAGAGGATGAAAATTAAATTCACCGGTCCCTGTGTGCCGACAGCCACACTGGTCGCGAATGAATTTATCGATCGATACATGCCTTCGGCAAACGGGGAATATGTAAAGGTATACCTCTATCTTCTCCGCCATGCGGAGGAGGAAATTACCACGGCGGAGATCGCCGATACGCTGGAGCTGACCGAGGGAGATGTGCGTCGGGCGCTGACACGCTGGAAGAAGGACGGCCTGCTCGCAGCGCAGGGAGAGACTGCCGGGGAGGCTCTAAGCGGCGGAGAGCTGCCGCAGGAGCCAGTCCTTAAAGAGGCGGGCACGACAGAACAGCCGGAGGCCATGGTCTGCGCTGCGAAACAGGAGAGCCAGGAGGCAGTCACCGGGACAGCATCCGGGGCGGAAAACGCACTTTTGAATCCGCTCCCGGAGATCCCGGACAAGTCGGGTGTGAATTTCGCAAAGCTTCGGAAGGATCAGGAATTTACGGAGCTTCTCTATGTCATTCAGCGCTATCTCTCAAAGATTTTTTCGCAGACGGACAGTGAGACCATCGCCTATCTCTACGATGTGCTGAAGCTCCCGTCAGAGCTGCTCGTGTATCTCGCAGAGCGCTGTGCACAGAACAGAAAGACCTCTCTCCGTTACTTTGAGAGCGTCGCGCTGGACTGGTACCGGAGAGGTATTCGGACTGCGGAGCAGGCACAGCACAGCGCAGACAGCTACAGTACAGAGGTCTATGCGGTGATGAAGGCCTTCGGCCTGAAGCGGAGAGATCCGGGAACAGAGGAGCTGCGCTACATTCGAAAGTGGTTTGAGGACTATGGCTTCGCCAAGGAGCTGGTGCTGCTCGCCTGCGACAGAACACTGCTCCGGGCGCACAACCCGAGCTTTGTCTATGCCGACAGGATACTCACAGAGTGGCACGGCGCCGGGATTCACACTGTGGAGGAGGCAAAACGGCTGGAGGAGGAGCGCGCCGCAAAGCGGGGCCGGAAGAGCGGGACGGGGGAGATGCAGAAAAACCTGCGGGGCGGCGGCACGCGCTTCAGCAATTTTGAGCAGCGGGACGATGATATTGATGCGCTCGCGCTTCAGATGATGAAGAAGCAGCTGGAGCAGGCGTGAGCAGAGTCAGCGTTGCTGCGGACAGAGCGCAGCATGGCTTACAGACAAAGGAGTCACTATGGCACTGAGCAATTCGCAGTTCAATGCGATACTGCGTGAATATGAGCGGCTGCAGGCGGAGAATCGCCGGGAGTACGCTGCGCGAAGGGCGCGGGTGATGCGGGCTGTCCCGGAGCTGAAGCAGCTGGACGACAGAGCCGCCGTCTCTGCGATGGAGCGGCTTAAGAGGAGCGTGCTCGGCGGCGACAGCTTCGCAGTACAGGGCTTTTCCGAGGAGATCGGCACGATTGAGGAGCAGAAGGCCGCCCTGCTAAAGAAGGCAGGCTTCCCTCCGGATGCGCTGGAGCCGCACTACCACTGCGCGGACTGCAGGGATACAGGCTTTATCGAGGGACAGAAATGTCACTGCTTTCACACGAGAGCCATCCGGCTTCTCTATGCCCAGTCGCATCTTGACAGAATCATGGAGCGGGAGAACTTTGAGACCTTTTCCCTCGAGTGGTACGATGACAGCCAGGTGCTGAATGCCATCGGCATGACAGAGCGCGCGTGGATGCGCCGCATCGAGGAGCGCTGCAGAAGCTTTGTCGAGAACTTTCCCAGAGAGCACGGAAGCATACTTTTTCAGGGAAATACCGGTGTCGGAAAGACCTTTCTCTCCAACAGCATTGCGAAGGAGCTGATCGAGCGGGGACAGTCTGTGATCTACCTCACGGCTGCAGAGTTCTTTGACTGCATGGCGAAGGTGCGTATTGAGAAGACAGATGATCTGAAGCTCCAGGAGCTGTACGACTATATATTCAGCTGTGATCTCCTGATCCTCGACGATCTGGGAACTGAGGTTGTAAATACCTTTTCCGCATCACAGCTCTTCTATCTTGTAAATTTCCGCCTGAACGCGCAGAAGGGAACGGTGATTTCGACCAACCTCTCCATGCGCATGCTGCGGGACAGCTATTCGGACAGAACCACCTCGCGCATTACCAGCGGATATGATATACTCATGCTCTATGGGGATGATATTCGCGCCAAGAAAAGAAAAAGAGAACTGGGACTCTGAAGGGAGAAAGAGGAGAGAACATGGCAAACGAAGACAAAGAGATCGAGACGATACCGGTAGGCCCGCTGGGACTCGTGCCCTTAAAGAGCTGCGAGGGGCTGGGAAAGAAGGTCAACGACTACCTGGTGCAGTGGAGAAGCGCAAGACAGAGCGAGCACAAGAACACCATTGCCTTTGCAGGTTATCAGAGAGATTCCTACATTATAAACACACAGATCAGCCGCTTCGGGACCGGAGAGGGGAAGGGAACCATACTTCAGTCTGTCCGCGGAGGGGATCTGTTTCTGATGGTGGATGTATGCAACCACAGCCTCACCTACTCTCTCTGCGGCATGACGAACCATATGTCGCCGGACGATCACTTCTCTGACTTAAAGCGCATCATTATGGCGGCAGCAGGCAAGGCGCGCCGCATCAATGTCATCATGCCCTTTCTCTATGAGAGCCGTCAGTACAAGCGGAACGGCAGAGAGTCTTTGGACTGCGCGCTGGCGCTTCACGAGCTCGTCAACATGGGCGTGGAGAATATCATCACCTTCGATGCACATGATCCGCGCGTGCAGAATGCCATCCCGCTGAAGGGCTTTGAGACCGTACAGCCCATCTATCAGTTCATCAAGGCAATACTTGCGGCCGAGCCGGAGCTTCGGGTCGATGCAGAGCACATGACGGTCATCAGCCCGGATGAGGGCGGCATGAGCCGGGCGATCTATTTTGCCAATATGCTGGGACTGGATGTCGGCATGTTCTATAAGCGCCGCGACTACACGCGTCTTGTCGGCGGCAGGAATCCCATCGTCGCGCACGAATTCCTCGGTGCGGATGTCGCGGGGAAGGATGTCATCGTGGTGGATGATATGATCTCCTCCGGAGAGAGTGTGCAGGACGTCGCGAGAGAGCTGAAGCGCAGAAAGGCAGGCAAGGTCTTCATCTGCGGAACTTTTGGCCTCTTCACGAATGGGCTGACCCGCTTTGACCGCTACTACGAGGAAGGTCTGATAGACCGTGTCTTCACGACAAATCTTGTCTATCAGTCCCCGGAGCTTCTCAGCAGACCTTACTACGTCAGCGTGGAGATGAGCAAGTATATTGCGCTTCTGATCGACAGCCTGAATCACGACACCTCGATCAGCGAGCTGCTGCAGCCAAGCGAACGCATACACCGCGTTCTGGAGAAGCACAGAGCGGCGCAGGCAGCCGGAAAGCAGGGATGAGGGGAGAAAAGAAGATGGCAGACGATAAGAAGCTGGTAAAGGAAATCACTTCCATGGACGAGGATTTCGCCCAGTGGTACACAGATATTGTGCGCAAGGCAGAGCTCTGTGATTACACAAGTGTCAAGGGATGTATGGTCATACGTCCGGCGGGCTATGCAATCTGGGAGGCCATTCAGCAGAACCTGGATGCGCGCTTTAAGGCGACCGGTGTGCAGAACTGCTCCATGCCGCTCTTTATTCCGGAGAGCCTTCTGCAGAAGGAGAAGGATCATGTCGAGGGCTTCGCACCTGAGGTCGCGTGGGTCACGCAGGGTGGGCTGGAGCCCCTTCAGGAGCGTCTCTGCGTGCGTCCCACCTCGGAGACGTTGTTCTGTGACTACTACGCCAGAACAGTACATTCCTACCGGGATCTCCCGCAGAACCTGAACCAGTGGTGCTCCGTGGTGCGCTGGGAGAAAACGACCCGTCCCTTCCTCCGCTCGAGAGAGTTCCTCTGGCAGGAGGGACATACTGTCCATGCGACAGCTGAGGAGGCGCAGGAGCGCACAGAGATGATGCTGAATGTCTACGCGGACTTCTGTGAGGAGGATCTCGCAATTCCGGTAGTGCGCGGACAGAAGACCGATAAGGAGAAGTTTGCAGGAGCAGTTGCGACCTACACGATAGAATCCCTGATGCATGACGGCAAGGCGCTGCAGAGCGGCACCAGCCATAACTTTGGGGACGGCTTCGCAAGGGCCTTCGGCATGCAGTTTCAGGACAGGGACAACAGTCTGAAGTATATGCACCAGACCTCCTGGGGGATGACGACCCGCATGATCGGGGCCATCATCATGGTGCACGGAGACGATTCCGGGCTGAAGCTCCCGCCGCATATCGCGCCGACGCAGGTCATCGTGATACCGGTTCAGATGAATAAGGAGGGCGTGCTGGAGAAGGCGTCCGAGCTCACGGAGTCGCTGAAGGCAGCGGGAATTCGGGTGAAGCTGGACGATTCCGACCGCCGTCCGGGCTTTAAGTTTGCGGACTGTGAGATGCGGGGCATTCCGCTTCGTGTGGAGATCGGACCAAAGGATATTGCGGCGGAGCAGTGTGTGCTGGTGCGCCGCGACAGCGGAGAGAAGATCACTGCCTCTCTCGACAATCTGGCTGCAACTGTGACAGAGCTGCTGGAGACCATACAGCGCGATATGTACGAGAGAGCGAAGGCACATCGCGAGGCACATACCTACGATGTGCAGACCATGGAGGAGTTTGCGGACACGGTTAAAAACCGTCCGGGCTTTGTGCGCGCCATGTGGTGCGGCTGCCAGGAGTGCGAGGACAAGATCAAGGAGCAGACCGGTGCGACCAGCCGCTGCATCCCATTCCGGCAGGAGCAGCTCTCCGATACCTGCGTCTGCTGCGGAAAGCCCGCAACGAAGATGGTCTACTGGGGCGTTGCATATTAAAAAAGAATAGACATGACAAAAAGAGAGAATCCAGTTGCGGCTGGGTTCTCTTTTGGTATAGTGGCGAGAATGGAATTTACCATGTCGCAGAAAGAAGGCTGGAACAGAGCGAAAACTGAGGATTTGGCATTCATTACTCCTGGAATCAGAGTCTTCACCCGGCAATCATAATCGCATGGCAACAGCTTTATCAAAACGGGATCCGAAATTTACACCGAGCTTCCGGCGGAGGAGCTGCCGCAGCGCGGTAATTTCCTGCGCCTTCAGGCTGCGCTTGGGGAGCAGGTAGACGTCCTGGGCGCTGATGTAGAAGAGGAAGAGGTGGCTCAGCTCGAAGGCGCAGGTGAGCTGAGACAGCGGATGGCGGACATCAACCGCGTGATCGGGAATGCGGAGGTGGAAGCTGCTCCTGTCCACGGTACAGCTGCAGTGGCTGTCGATCAGGGACTGCGGCGAGCGAATGTAGCGGAGTATATTGAGCTCTGTCTGCGCGAACAGCAGGAGCCCCCAGCCGAGGTAGCCCGCGGCGATGAAGAAGACCAGCGGGTTTGCGCTGCCGAAGCCTGCGGCGGCCGCGATGCTGTAGAGGAGGGAGATCAGCAGTACAATAAACATGATGCGGAGCGGCAGGCGGTGGCGCAGAAACAGGCCGAAGTAGGAAGCCTTGCGAAAATCGCTCATGGTCAGCTCGTAGTTTGCATAGATGGTATTCATTCTGCTCTCCTTTGACAGGTGATAGAGTGATTATAGCATATCGGGAGCATGGATGGCATCATGAAGCCGTTTGCCCGGACGGAGGAAAGAGAGCGGGCATTTAGAGCTTGAGCATGCAGCCTCTTCAGATATGAATATCGAAATTTTAGATACATCCTATGACTTTAACGGCTTTGACAGATGAGAGAAGAGAAATAAGGCATTATTTTTGAGAAACCAGTAAAAAAGAATTGATTTAGAGTAAAAAGAAGATATAATAGTAAAATACATAGGATGAATATACGCGGAATGAAAGGTCTGCGAACTGAGAGCGGAGGAAGGCTATGAAGGAGCTGTTTGACTGTCTTGTGATCGGCGGCGGCGTGGTGGGCAGTGCGATTGCGAGGGAGCTGGCGCGCTACCGCCTGAAGAGTGCGGTGCTTGAGAAGAATCTGGATGTGTGCTATGAGACGAGCGGGCGCAATTCGGGCGTGGTACACGGCGGCTTTGCTTACGATACGGGAAGCCTCAAGGCGCGGCTCTGCGTGGAGGGCAACCGGGGAATGCAGGAGCTCTCCGAGGAGCTGGATTTTCGCTTTGTGCGCTGCGGGAAGGTGCTGGTGGGGAATACGCCGGAGGATATGGAGTCCCTGAAGCGCACCATGCAGCAGGGTGAGAGAAATGGCGTGGAGGGGCTGGAGCTGATTGATGAACAGAAGCTCCATGAGCTGGTTCCGACAGTGAACGGGCGCTTTGCCATGTGGTCAAAAAACAGCGGGATTGTGGATCCCTTCGGCTGTACGATTGCCCTTGCGGAAAATGCCGCAATGAACGGCGTCCGTTATTTTTTCGGCCGTGAGGTCACGGAGATCGTGAGGGACGGCGACGGTGTTTACTGTGTGACAGCCTCCGGAGAGCAGTTCTATACGCGCTGGATCATCAACAGTGCGGGGCTTTCCTGCAGGGAGATCTCGGAGATGCTGGGGATCCATGGCTATCGGGTCATCGGATCTAAGGACCATTACATCATACTGGATCAGCGGACCGGAGCGCTGCTGCCCATGCCGGTTTACCCGGTTCCCTCCAATACCTATATGGGCATTCATGTGACGCCGACGACAGACGGAAATGTGATTGTGGGGCCGGATGCGGAGGAGACAAGCTGCTTTGAGCGCTATGATGTGCCGCAGAAGAACATTGATTTTCTTGCGGAGGATGCATCGAGGCTGTGGCCGCATATTGAGAGGAAGGACTATATCCGCAACTACTGCGGCATACTTCCGAAGTGGGTGGACGAGAACGGTGTGATACAGGACTTCAAGATAGAGATACGGGATGAGCTTGCACCGCGGGCAGTGAATCTTGTCGGGATTGAGTCGCCGGGCCTCACTGCGGCAGTACCTATCGCCCGCTATGTGCTTCAACTGATGCAGGAGCGGGAGCACTTCTCCCTGAATCCGGAGTTCAACGAAAGGCGCAGGGGCATACGCCGCTTTGCAGATATGTCAGATGAGGAGCGGGAGGAGGCCATACGGAAGGATCCGGACTACGGCGAGCTGATATGCCGCTGTGAGAAGGTGTCAAAGGCGGAGATTCTTGAGGCGATACGAAATCCGTTGGGAGTGGAGACCATGGTCGGAATCAAGTACCGGACGCGCGCCATGATGGGGCGCTGCCAGGGGGGCTACTGTCAGATGCGGATTGAGCAGCTCATTGAGCAGGAAAAGAAGAGGCGCGCGGAGGAGGTTCTGTATAACCGCGCGGGTGCGCAGCTTTTGTTTGGCAGGGTGCGGGAGGAGCAGGCATGAGAGAGGTAGATGTTCTGATCGTGGGCGGCGGCCCGGCGGGACTGGCCGCCGCAGTGGCGCTCTGGAAGAGAGGCGTCCGCAATATACTGGTTTTGGAGCGGGAGAAGCAGCTCGGCGGCATTCTGCGGCAGTGTATACATGATGGCTTTGGCCTGACGCGCTTCGGGGAGACACTCAGTGGGCCGGAGTATGCGCAGCGCTTTATTGATGAGCTGCAAGAGCTCAACATTCCCTGCATCACGGACTGTGCGGTGATACGGATCACGGCAGAGAAGGAGGTCACGGCAGTCTCAAAGAACGGGCTGCTTCGGTGGAGGGCGCGCACCGTGATTCTGACTATGGGCTGCAGGGAGCGGACGCGCGGCGCGCTTGCCATTCCGGGGGAACGTCCCGCGGGTGTCTTTACGGCGGGGGTGGCGCAGGCCTATATGAACCTCTATAACCGCATGCCGGCGAAGGAGGCGGTGATACTCGGCTCGGGAGATATCGGCATGATCATGGCGCGGCGTCTCACACTGGAGGGGGCGCGGGTGCAGGCGGTCTTTGAGCTTCAGCCTTACGCGAGCGGACTTCCGAGAAATGTGGAGCAGTGTCTGAACGACTACGGGATTCCACTGTACCTGAGTCACACTGTCGTGGAGATTCACGGAAACAGGCGGCTCACAGCTGTCACAGTGGCGGAGGTGGATGACCGGCTCAGACCGATTCCGGGGACAGAGCGGGATTACAGCTGCGACACGCTCATACTCTCGGTCGGCCTGATTCCGGAGAATGAGCTTTCTCTTGATGCGGGGGTTCAGCTGGATCCCCGGACGAGGGGGGCTGTGGTGGATGAGTATCTGCAGACCACTGTGCCGGGAATATTTGCGGCGGGAAATGTTCTGCATGTCCACGATCTGGTGGATTTTGTGTCTCTGGAGGCCGAGACTTTGGCGGAGTCCTGCGTGGGCTGTATGGAAGGCCGGCTGCCGGTGTGTCCGCTGGAGATCCGGGCCGGGAGCGGCATCAACCACACCGTTCCGATGCGGGTCAGCGGGGAGAAGGATGTGTGTCTCTCCCTGCGGGTGAGCCGTCCGGCAGGAGATTGCCGTATTGTTGTGAGACAGAATGGCAGAGAGCTGGCTGTAAAGAAAATGAAGCGGGCCCTTCCGGCGGAAATGATACGGATGCAGATCCCTGCGGAGAGGCTGCAGCGCAGCGGGGCGTTGGAGGTGGTTCTGGAATGAATAAGGTAGAGAAGAAAAGCTATACCTGTATTATCTGTCCGAACGGATGTGAGATCAGCGCGGAATTCGAGCGGAGAGCAGACGGAAGCACGCGGTTTCTTGCTGCAGAGGGACAGGCCTGTAAGAGGGGGGAGCGCTATGTGCAGAAGGAGCTGGAGAGTCCGGAGAGAACCATAGCCTCCACGGTCCCGGTGGAGGGCGGTGTGCTGCCGCTTGCGAGTGTGCGTATCACTGCGCCGATCCCAAAGGGCAGGATCCCGGAGGCGATGCAGGAGATACGGAAATACAGGCTGAAGGCGCCGGTGAAGGCCGGAACGGTGCTGGACGATCACTTTCTGGGGCTGGAGGTCAGTCTCATTGTGACAAAGCATGTAGAGGAAGCGGGTAATGTCGGCTGAGCGCGCGGGTGCTTGCAGTGATTGAGAGCGGTACGTCGGCATCATTCCGGGAGAAATAAAAAAGCTGCGGCAGCGGGATTAAAGTCCCACTGCCGCAGCTTTTTATGAATGCTTTATGCGCGCTTCTGCTGTGTCGCCATGAAGTGAGTCAGTGTCTTTGCGACGACGGTTCCGACAACACCGCAGACGATCGCCTCGATGAGCCCCTGTACGCCGACCAGCATGATGACAAAGGACACGGGGTTTGCGGCGCCGAGCTTCGCGACCAGAGACTGGATGAAGTCAGTCTTATAGAATACGAGGACTATGTAGCCCATGAAGAACAGGGTATTCAGGAGCGGCGCGGAGACTGCTCCGAGCAGATAGCAGACGGTCTTTGAGTGATCCAGTGCGTGGAAGAGCTTAAAGAGTATCCCCACCACAACACCCATGAGCACGCGCATGCCCACGCATAAGATAAAGGTGTTGACAGGATCCAGCTGGAAGAAGGCGCCGGTCATAACAGAGACGCCGGTCATCGCATCATAGAAGCTCACAAAACCGAAGACTGCACCGGTGATGGCGCCTGCGACCGGGCCGAAGAGCATGGCGCCGATTGCAATCGGTACGGTCAGGAAGGACATGTACAGCGGGCCCACCGGCACGCTGCCGAGGCCTACGAGCTTCATGACGAACTCGATGGCGATCAGAAGTCCCATTTCAGCGATAAAGACTGCGTTGAATTTTCTGCTTTGCATATTCAGTTTTCCTCCTCTGTCATTCTGCCTTTCGCAGATACGACGAAACGGTTTTGCGGGAAACCCGCGGTGGTCGCAATTTGAGAATCCCTTGGCAGATGTCAGCATTACCCTCGTAAAGAGCTCTGAAAGCTGCCTGATTCCTGCCGCCCGGACGGTGCAGCGGAAAAGTTCTCAAAAAGCGATACCATTATACCAGAAAAGTTATTATAATAAATAAATATATTAATATATCAGTAAAAAGCATGAGACACTGTCAGAGACAGCTCTGAGGCTACAAGGCGCAGAGGGGCTGAGAAGGGAAAAGGAGAGGAAAATGAAAGCAATCAAGCTGGAGAAGCCGTGGGAAGTCAGCTGTGTGGAGCTGCCGATGCCAAAGCCGGGGGAGGGTGAGGCGCTCATCCGGATTCATGCGGCGGGCATATGTGGGAGTGATATCGGTGCGTTTCGGGGCACGAACGGGCTGGTAAGTTATCCGAGAATCATCGGCCATGAGCTTGCGGGAGAGATCGTCTCGATCCCGGAGCACAATGCGCGGGGGCTGAAGCCGGGGGATCGGGTTGTGATAGACCCCTATCTGTACTGTGGTCACTGCTACCCCTGTTCCATCGGCAGGACAAATTGCTGCACGGAGCTTCATGTGCTCGGGGTGCATGTGGACGGAGGCATGGCGGAGTATTACTGCCATCCGGCAGATATGCTGATCCCGATTCCGGAGGGAATGAGCTGGACAGAGGCCGCAATGGCGGAGCCGCTCACCATCTCTCTGCATGGAATTCACAGGGGCGGTCTGAAGGCCGGAGAGTACTGCGCGGTGATCGGTGCGGGGCCGATCGGGCTTGCGGCGGCGCTGGTGGCACAGGCCTACGGCGCGCACGCGATTCTTCTGGATCTCGTGCAGGAGAGGCTGGACTTCGCGAAGGAGCTGGGAATTGAATATACGATCAACTCCGCGGACTGCGATCCGACGGAGGAGATCCGCAGGATCACAGGCGGAGTGATGGCGCAGCAGGTGATGGAGTGCAGCGGGGCCAACCCGGCGATACGTGCTGCTTTGGACTATGTGAGTCACGCGGGACGCATCACCCTGACCGGATGGCCGAAGCAGGAGACCGCCATCCCGACAGATATGATTACCAAAAAAGAGATTGATATCCGGGGAGCCAGAACCAGTGCGGGAGAGTTTGAGGAGGCACTGAAGCTGATTCACGAAAAGCGCGTGGACATGACACGTCTACTGACGAAGACGGTTTCACTGGCGGAGGCGCCGGAGACCATCATAGATATAGAGAAGCACCCGGGCAATTATATGAAGGTCGTTGTGCTGACAGACTGATGAGGCCGGAGTGGCGCAGGTGATATGGGAGGTGTTGATGGAACAGAGATACGCAGGGCTTCAGTATGAACAGATACTGCCGCTGATTCTGGCTCTGTTGCTTATTTTTATTCTGCCCATGCTGATGCGGAGGCATGGCTGGAGCTGGGAGGATCTCTTTTCCGCACTCTTTTCCGGGACGGGGAAGCGGGATCGCGCTGCGGCGGAGGAGCGACGGATACGCTCAGGGAAGGAGCGGCCGGAGCCGCATCTGAAAAATGGCGGTAAGGGGGAGATGATGGAGCTGTTATCCACCCTGCTCACCTTTTCACGAAGGAACGGGCTGACGCTGGTCTATCCGGGTACTGTGCCGGTGGATGGAGAGAGCACGACGCTGCTGGCGCTTCTGGTCACGCGCTCTGAGGTGATCGGGATCAACTGCTTTGGCTTTGCGGGAACCATCACCGCAGGGCGGCAGGGTGAGAGCTGGAATCAGCACATGAACGGAGCAGATATCGAGATTCCCAACCCAAGGGCGCTGAACAGGAAGCAGTATCAGCTGCTGAGAAAGGCGATGAACGCACAGGGGATGACGGAGGTCGGGCTTGAGATTCTGGCTGTTTTTACGAACCGGAGTGCGGTGCTTGCGATCGGAGCCGACAGTGCACGTGAGGTTATGACGCGGCAGCAGCTTGTGGAGCTGCTGCGGGAGAAGGTCAGTGAGGAGAAGACAGGGCTTGATCCGCAGGCGGTTGCAGCACAGCTAAATAGGCTGGTGGTCAGAGTGAAAAAGCAGAGATAAGAGGATAATGTTAAAAAACAAACAAGATAATTCCGAATAAAACTCAAAAAATTGAGCGGAATGACAGGCTTTCTTATTGACAAGCAAGATATACATGGTATTATACTCCTAAGTAATATATTAGTATATCAATTGTCACAAGGGAGAAAAAGGAGAAACGCTATGAAAAAAAGAATTGCAGCAATGGTACTCAGTGCAGCGATGGCAGCAACTCTTGCGGCCTGCGGAGGTTCGGGAACCGCCGCCACAACGGCAGCGGCGTCCGGTGAGACGGCAGCATCCGCTGAGGCAGCGGAGAGCAAGGCAGAGGGGAGCGCAGCTGCTGCGGACGCAGTAGACACCAGCAACGCAGCTTACACAATCTCAATCGGTCACATCAATGCGGAAAATGATTCCTGGCATCTGGCAGCTCTCGATTTCAAGGAGCAGGTCGAGAAGAATTCCAACGGTCAGATCAAGGTTGAGGTATATCCGAACTCTCAGCTTGGCTCCGAGATCGATATGATCCAGTCCATCCTGCAGCAGGGCGGCTGTGATATCACCTACACAGGCGAGTCCATGCAGACCTACTCTCCGGATCTCGGCATGATCGGTATGCCGTATCTGATTCAGTCCGACGAGCACATGACCGCGGTGCTTGAGGGCGAGGTCGGCAAGAAGCTTGAAGGCATGATGGAGGAGGCCGGCATGAAGGTGCTCGGTTACTTCACCAGAGGACCTCGCTACATCACCTCCAATAAGGAGATCAAGAGCACGGCGGACTGCCAGAACCTTCTGATCCGCACCCCGCAGTCTCCGATGACGGTTGCGGCATTCGAGGCGCTCGGCGCAAAGCCGACACCGATGGCGCTGTCCGAGGTATTTACCTCTCTTCAGTCCGGCACCATCGAGGCACAGGAGAATCCCTTCGCCATGATTCAGAACCAGTCTTTCTATGAGGTTCAGAAGTATCTCGTAAAGACCGCACACCTTCGTGCATGGGTTTATATCGCGATGGGCAAGGCACAGTTTGATGCACTTCCGGCAGAGCTCCAGCAGGTCGTTCTGGACGCAGGAAAGCATGCGCAGGCATGTGAGCACGAGATATTCCTTGAGAATGAGAAGAAGTTTGAGAAGCAGCTCCAGGAGGAGGGCATGACCTTCATCGATGTTGATCAGCAGGAGTTCGCGGACAAGATGATCGCCGGAGTGCTTCCGATCCTGACCGAGAGCCAGAAGCAGCTGTATGACGAGATCGAGGCTGCAAATCCGAGTAAGTAATGATCTGAGTGTCAGAAGCCGGTTATGCGCTGTGCGATCTCAGAGCTTTTGACACCGTAATCAAGAGATTTGAGAAATACAGGTCAGTTGTATTGCGCATCGACTTGAGAGAGATCCCGGCGGCTGAGCAAATTCAGCCGCCGGTTTTGAAAGAGAGGGGAATATTATGAAGAGCGAAAGCGGCTTCGACAAGCTGGTGAAGGGCTACACGGAGGTTTTGTGCGCCTTTGGCTGTCTGTTTTATCTGTCCTTCTGCGCCTGTGTGCTGATTCAGATCATCAGCCGAAACTTTCTGCCCTCCGCACCTTCCTGGACGGAGGAGGCGGCGCGTTATACCTTCATTTACATGGTGGCCTTCGGCTGCGGGGTTGCGGTACTGAGGGATGAGTTTGTCTTTGTTGAATTTTTGAAGGATATGCTGGAGGTCAAGGGACAGCACAGAACCAACAAACTGATCCGCATCTTCTGTACAGCAGTGATGCTGGCAGTCAGCGTCTATATTCTGATAAAGGCGGAACCGACCTTCTGCTTTATCAAGTTTCGTATGGTCTCTACTGCAATGCAGATTCCGATGCAGTATATTTACTTCTCTCAGATTCTGCTCTTTTCCTTCCTGAGCATCAGTCTTGTGATGCGGCTCATCCAGATGTTCCGCGACTTCAATAAGGAGGTTGGCTGATATGGTATCGGTGCTGTTTATATCCTTTGTGATCTGTCTTGCCATCGGTATTCCGGTCGCATTCAGCCTTGGCGTGGCTTCCTGCATTTACTTTATCGGAGCGGGCATGCCGATCAATATGTTCGCGCAGAAATTCTTTGCGGGCATGGATTCTTTCACGCTGCTCTGCATTCCGGGCTTCACGCTTGCCGGGAACCTGATGAACCAAGGCGGCATCTCCGATAAGCTGCTGGATTTTGCTGAGACCTGTGTGGGGCACCTGCGCGGCGGTCTTGCCTATGCGAATGTGCTGGCCTCCATGGTATTCGCAGGTATTTCGGGAACTGCGCTCGCGGACACAGTGGCGCTCGGCGGAATCGAGATCCCGATGATGGTCAATCAGGGCTATGACGTGCCGTTCTCCGTGGCAGTAACGGCGGCGAGCTCCTGCATGGGGCCCATCATCCCGCCCTCTGTTCCCATGATTATTGCGGCCACCATGACCGGACTCTCTGTCTCCAGAATGTTCATGGCCGGCATTGTTCCGGGCATACTGATGGGCGGCGGCATGTGCTTTGTGTGCTGGTATGAGTCAAAGAAGCACAACTATCCGAAGCGCGACCGGAGAGCATCGATGCAGGAGATTATAAAGTCTGGAAGAGAAGCTTTCTGGGCGATACTCATGACCTTTATCATCCTCTTTGGTATTATGGGCGGAGTGATGACGCCGACCGAGGCCTCGATTGTGTGTGTGGCATACGGAACCATCGTCAGCTTCTTTATCTATAAAAAGCTGAATCTGAAGAGCTTCTATGCCTGCCTGAAGCAGACTCTCTCGAGTGCGGCAGCAATTATGGGGCTGGTGGCCTTTGCAAATGTGTTTGCGTACATTCTGACGAAGGAACGCATTCCGAATATGATCGCGGACGGCCTCCTGAGAATTACGACCAATAAGTTCCTGATTCTGCTGCTGATTAATCTGTTCCTGGTATTTGTCGGAATGTTTATGGAGACGATCGCGGCGCTGCTCATTCTGTTCCCGGTGCTTCTGCAGGTGGCAACCTCTGTGGGTGTGGATCCGGTGCAGTTTGGTCTCATTGTGGTCATGAACCTGGTGCTTGGTCTCTGCACGCCTCCGGTCGGGGTGTGTCTCTTTGCGGCGACTGCGATAGGAGGAAATAAGCTGTCGGAGAATGTGAAGGCACTCGCGCCCTTCCTGGTGTCCAATTTCACAGTGCTGGCGCTGGTCACATATGTTCCGGCGATTTCCATCGGAGTGGCGAATCTCATTATGGGAGGACACTGAGCAGAGGGCGAAGCGTCCTCGCGGCAGAGTCAAATTATTATTATGTTTTAGAAAGACAGAAAAATGAGTTTAATTTGTGAGCCGAGACGAGAGGGAGAAACCGCAAGAGAATACGCCTATTCCATGCTGCGGGAGAATATCGCGAACCTGAATCTGGAGCCGGGCTGCACGCTGAACGACACCAATATTGCGGCGCAGCTCGGTATCAGCCGCACGCCGGTGCGCGAGGCGATCAATCAGCTGAAGGGCGAGTCGGAGATCATCGAGATATATCCGCAGCGCGGTATGAAGGTAGCGCTGATCGACATCAACATCATCCGCAATGTGCGCCTCATGCGCATGGTGCTGGAAAAGGAGATGATACGGCGCTGCTGTGATGTTGCCTGCGAGGAGGATATACTCTGGATGGAGGAAAATGTTGCACTTCAGCATTTCTATCACAGACAGAAGAAGATGCAGCAGGCCGTGGAGGTAGATAATCAGCTGCACAGGAAGTTTTATGAGCTGGCAGGCTTTGATTATGTCTATCGTAGCACCAGAGGGCCGATGATTCACTACGACAGAGTGCGGGTGCTGGAATCCTTTTATGACACCTATCTGGATTCGATCCGGGATCATTCCAGTATGATATGCGCCGTCAGGGAGAGAAATCCGGCGGAGGCCTGCCGGCTGATGGAGCAGCATCTGGATCGATGGCTTGTGAATGAACGGAGACTGAGAGCGGAATATCCGCACTATTTTAAGAAAGAAGGAATGGAGCATGAAGGCAGTCAGAATTATGCGGCCGGGTGAGCTTAGGGTTGTTGACGAGACAAAGCCGGTACTGGACGGGGAAAATAATGTTCTGATATGCATGACCGCCGCCGGAATCTGCGGCTCTGACGTCGGGATCTATCACGGGACCAACGCGGCAGCGACCTATCCGCGCATCATCGGTCATGAGATCGTAGGTGTGGTGGAGGAGACCGGCGCGGGTGTGACTGCGGTGCATAAGGGAGACCGCGTGATTGTGGATCAGGTGAACGCCTGCGGACACTGCTATGCCTGCCGCAAGGGACGCCCGAATGTCTGCGGAAACCTGAAGGTACGCGGCGTGCATATTGACGGCGGCTATCGCCAGTGGATTGCAGTTCCGGAGGATAAGTGCTATCTGCTGCCCGACAGCATCTCGGACACGGATGCCATCATGATCGAACCGACCACGATTGCCATTCAGAGCTGCTCCAGAGCAGAGCTCTCCGAGGAGGATACGCTGCTGCTGATCGGTGTCGGAGCGCTGGGCTCCTCTATCTTAAAAATTGCGCGTCTGCACTGCAAAAATATCATAGTGGCGGATGTCGTAGAGGAGAAGCTTGACGAGGCGCTGGAGCGCGGCGCACGGTGGAAGGTGAATATCGCGAGGGAGGATCTGGAGGCAAAGGTCAGAGAGTACACGGATGGCTATGGAGCGACCGTGACGATCGACGCTGCCTGCACAAAGGATTCTCTGATGAATGCGCTGAAGTGCACGGGCAATGCGGGCCGCGTGGTCACGATGGGCTTTTCGGTTGCAGATACGGTGGTGAATCAGTTTGTGATCACCTCGAAGGAGCTGGATGTACGGGGATCCCGCCTTCAGAATAGAAAATTTGGCGAGGCGATAGAGCTTTTAAAGTCCGGACAGATTGATCTGAACGGTGCAGTGTCTCATACCTTCAAGCTGACCGACGCGCAGAAGGCCTTCGATTTTATTGACAGCAGAGACCCCAGTATCCGTAAAATAGCCCTGACCTTTGAGGATCTGGACTGAGGACATCCAAAATTCGGGAGAGAGCCGACTGTCAGGAAAAGGGTGAGACAGGAAGCGGATGAGGTAAAATTAAGATAAGGAGCTGAAAAGCTATGAAAATGACATTTCGCTGGTACGGCGCAGACAGTGACAACGTTTCCTTAAAGCAGATCAGGCAGATTGCCGGTATGTCCGGTGTCATGGGTCTGCTGGATTATAAAGCAGCGGGAGAGGTCTGGACGCTTGAAGAGTGCAGAAAATACGTAGACGAGATCCATGCGGCGGGACTTGAGTGTGAGGTGATTGAGTCCGTGAATGTCCACGAGGACATCAAGATGGGGCTGCCGACTCGGGATCAGTATATTGCTAATTACTGCGAGACGATCCGAAACCTTGCGGCGGTCGGTGTAAAGGTGATCATCTATAACTTTATGCCGGTGCTCGACTGGCTGCGGACTGATCTGGCCCGCGAGATTCCGGAGGATGGCTCGAACAGCCTCTATTTTGATGAGGCGGAGCTCGGAAGCATGACGCCGCTGGAAATCGTGAGGAAGACTGCGGAGAGCTCCAATGGATTTTCACTTCCGGGTTGGGAGCCGGAGCGTCTTGCGGAGCTTGAGAAGACACTGAAGCAGTATGAGAAGATCACCCCGGAAATCCTGCTCCAGAACTACAAGTATTTTCTGGATGGCATTATGCCGACCTGCGAGGAGTGCAGCGTGAAGATGGCCTGCCATCCAGACGATCCGGCATGGCCGATCTTTGGACTGCCGCGCATTGCGCACAGTCAGGAGGGCTTTGATAAAATCGTTGCGCTCCATGATTCCCCCTGTAATACCGTATGCCTCTGCACCGGATCCCTGGGCTCGAATCCGGAGAATGATATTCCGGCGGTAATCCGTCACTTTGGTGAGATGAACCGTATCGGCTGCCTGCATGTGCGGAATGTAAAGTATCTGGGATATCACAAGTTCCGCGAGGCGGCACACTATTCCGCGTCCGGGGATCTGGATATGTATGCCATTATGAAGGCAGTCTATGATACCTGTCCGGATACCTATATTCGCCCGGATCACGGCAGAATGATATGGGACGAGGTCGGGAGACCGGGATATGGCCTCTATGACAGAGCGCTGGGGGCGGAGTATCTGCTCGGTCTCTGGGAGGCAATTGTGCGGGAGAATGAGCATCGGTAAGCGCGGAATCACGCGAGGCGGGATTGCGCTGCGCAATCTGGAAAAGCGAGGATAATGCAATGAAGCTAAGTCTTGAATCCTTAAGAACACAGAGGGCAGACTGGGAGGCAGCCGGAGTGCGGCTTCCCTCCTATGACCTGTGTGTGGTGGCGGAGGAGACAAAGAAGTCTCCGCTGTGGGTACATTTTGGCATCGGGAATATTTTCCGCATCTTCATCGGCGGAATTGCAGATCAGCTCCTGGAAAAAGGGGCGTCTAAGAAGGGCATCACCTGTGTGGAGAGCTTTGATTTTGATGTGGTCGATAAGATCTATGATCCATACGACAATCTGGCGCTTGGCGTCACGCTGAAGGCGGACGGCAGCACGGAAAAGCAGGTGATCGGCTCGCTCACGGAGGCTATACGGGCAAGGTCACAGGATCCGGAGAGCTGGGGACGCCTCAAAGCAATCTTCCGGAATCCGGAGCTTCAGCTCTGCTCCTTTACTATCACGGAGAAGGGCTATGCGCTGAAAAATGCGGCGGGAGAGTTTTTCCCCTTTGTACAGGCGGATATAGATCATGGTCCGGAGAAGCCGGGGAGTGCCATGGCGATCGTCACTGCGCTCCTGTATGAGAGATTTCAGGCGGGGCAGTATCCGCTTGCGGTGGTCTCCATGGACAACTGCAGCCACAACGGGGAGAAGCTCATGAGCGCTGTGCTTACCATGGCGGAGAGCTGGAAGCAAAAAGGTTTTGTTTCGCAGAGCTTTGTGGACTATCTGAAGGATGAGGCGCGGGTTGCCTTTCCCTGGTCCATGATTGATAAGATCACACCCCGTCCGGCGGCGTCAGTGGAGCAGGAGCTGGAGCGGCTCGGGATCGAGGGAATGACTCCGGTTATCACTTCAAAGAACACCTACATTGCTCCCTTTGTGAATGCAGAGGGGCCGCAGTATCTGGTTGTGGAGGACAAATTTCCGAACGGACGCCCTGCGTTTGAGCAGGCAGGCGTCTACATGACGGATCGGGATACAGTGAACAAGGTAGAGCGGATGAAGGTTACGACCTGTCTGAATCCGCTGCACACGGCGCTGGCGGTCTATGGCTGCGTGCTGGGCTACACCCTGATCGCAGATGAGATGAAGGACAAGGAATTGAAGGAGCTGGTGCGGAGAATAGGCCCGGTGGAGGGAATGCCGGTGGTGACGGATCCCGGCATACTGTCACCGGAACGCTTTGTGGATGAGGTCATTCATGTCCGCATACCGAACCCGTTCATGCCGGACACGCCGCAGCGCATCGCAACGGATACGAGTCAGAAGGTCGGGATACGCTACGGTGAGACGATCAGGAGCTATGTGGAGAGATATGGGGACGCGGGCAGTCTTCAGGCGATCCCGCTGGCCATTGCGGGTTGGCTCCGCTATCTGATCGGCGTGGACGATGAAGGACAAGCTTTTGAGCGCTCCCCGGATCCGATGCTTTCGGAGCTCACGGAGCAGCTCAAGGGGATAGAGCTCGGAAAGCCGGAGAGTGTCGGAGATAAGCTGAGGCCGATTCTTTCCAATGCGAATATTTTCGGCTCCGATCTCTACGCCGCCGGAATCGGCGAGCGGATCGAGGGGCTGTTTGCGGAGGAGCTGGCAGGACCGGGCGCTGTGAGAGCAACATTAAAAAAATATTTGAATTAAATAAAAAGTGTTACAATAACAGGGATCGGTGCTTTGCCGGTCCCTGTTTTGATATGCAGCCGGGCAGAAGGCTTTGCTGCCGGAGGATGTGGAAGCGCTCAGTGTGGAGGCATGAATTTGAAGCGAGGTCTGGTAATGGAGGGCGGCGGAATGCGCGGCATGTTCACCGCCGGTGTGATTGATGTGTTGATGGAGCATGAGATTGTCTTTGACGGAGGGATCGGTACTTCCGCAGGCGCTGCCTTTGGCTGCAACTATAAGTCGAAGCAGCCGGGCAGAGTGATTCGCTACAATACGGAGTTCTGTGACGATCCGCGCTACGGGGGGCTGCATTCTCTGCTGACGACAGGCGATCTGTACAGCAGAGATTTTGCCTATGAGACAGTGCCTTTTGAGCTCTATCCTTTCGATTCGGAGACCTTCCGCAGAAATCCAATGGAGTTCTATGTGGTATGCACAGATGTGCTGACTGGTCGTCCCTTCTATAAGAAGTGCGAAAACGGGGACAGGCATGATGTGGAGTACATGAGAGCTTCTGCGTCCATGCCGCTGGTATCAAGGGTTGTGGAGGTGGATGGACACAGGCTTCTGGACGGCGGCATCTCTGATTCCATTCCGCTGCGCAAGTTTATCTCCCTTGGATATGATAAAAATGTTGTCATTCTGACACAGCCCGCGAATTACCGAAAGAAGCCTAGTCGCATGGCTGCGCTGTTCTCGCTGGCACTGCGGAACTATCCGGCGGTGGTCTTCGCCATGCGTGCCAGACATTTGAACTACAATCAAAATGTAGCGTACGTACGCACGGAGGAGACAAAGGGGAGGGCCTTTGTCATTCAGCCGGAGGCAGCGCTCCACATAAGCCGTGCTTGTCGGGATGCAGGGGAGCTGATGCGCGTCTATGAGCTCGGCCGAGGCGCAGCGCTCCGGAGGATGGTGGAGCTGAAAAGGTTTCTGGAGGAGTGAGAGGAGTTATGAGACGGGACGGTAGTGCTGACCGTCCTGAGAGTGAATTTTTAGTGAGGTCTTTCTGATTACAAATGTTGTATTTTTTATTATATATATTGATAAAATCATAAGAGAAAATATAATCAAAATTATTCCATATAGTGTGTTGACATCGAAGATTAAAGAGAATACTATGTTGTATACAACAAAACTATGGAAATACATGATATGGAGGAAAGACTATGGCACAGTTGAATTACGAGGTCCTGAAAAAGTCCGGCTATGATGGCTATATTCTTGAAAAAGCCCCTGTTCGGGTTCTTCAGTTTGGAGAGGGGAATTTTCTGCGTGCCTTTGTGGATTATTGGTTTGATATGTCCAATGAGAAGGCTGAATGGAATGGGAAGATTGCCCTGGTGCAGCCGATCGCACAGGGACTGACAAAAATCGTGAATCAGCAGGAGGGGCTGTATACACTGTATCTCCGTGGCTCTGAAAATGGGCAGAAAATCAATCGAAAGAGAGTTATTTCAGCTATTGATGCCTGTTATAATCCCTATGAGCGTGACGAATGGGAAAAAATCAAAAAAATTGCGGCCAGTGAAGAGCTGGAGTATATCGCTTCTAATACAACAGAGGCGGGAATTGTTTATGAAGCGTCTTGCTCCTTAGATCAGCTTCCGCCCAAGTCTTTTCCGGCAAAACTTACGGCTTTGCTCTATGAGAGATTCAAGGCCGGGAGAAGGGGGCTCGTTATTCTTTCCTGTGAGCTGATCGATGCCAATGGGCAGGAACTGAAGAAGTGCTGCATGCAGCATAGTCTGGACTGGAAGCTGGGGGCTGCATTTGAAAAATGGCTGTGTGATGAATGCCTGTTTTGCTCTACGCTGGTAGATCGTATTGTTCCGGGAAGAATTACTAATCAACAGGAGATAAAGGAAATTAATGCAGAAAATGGGTATGAAGATCAGCTGCTGGATGTCGGAGAGGTCTTTGGTGTCTGGTATATAGAGGGGCCGGAATGGCTTGCAGAAAGGCTTCCCTTTAAAAAAGCAGGTCTGAATGTTCATGTGGTTCCAGAGGTTGCACCATATAAGAAACGTAAGGTGCGGATACTGAATGGTGCTCATACAGGCTTTGTCCTTGGCGCTTATCTGGCGGGACAGGATATAGTCCGTGATTGCATGAACAATGAGACGATACATGCATTTATGAATAAAATATTATATGATGAGGTTATTCCGATTCTTCCGCTGGATCGTGCAGATTGTGAAAACTTTGCCGCCGCAGTTACCGATCGTTTTAATAATCCTTTTGTGAATCATCTGCTGATGAGTATATCCTTAAATTCCACTTCAAAGTGGAAAGCAAGAGATCTCCCGTCACTTCTTGAGTACAACGAAAAATTTGGAACCTTACCTGCAGCACTTTGCATGGGATTTGCAGCTTATATTGCTTTTTATTCCAACAATATTCAGAGGCGGGAAGAGGATGCACTGATCTGTAAGCGGGACAGGGGAAATGAGTACAGAGTTCAGGATGATGCCTGGGTACTGGACTTCTATTTTGCACGGAAAGATGAGAGTACAGAGTGCCTGGTACATGATGTGCTCTCGAATACAGATATGTGGGAGCGGGATCTTACGCAGATTCAGGGTTTGGAAGAAAGGGTTGCTGCTAATTTGGCTTTGATCCGTGCACAGGGGGCTGAAAGGGCTTACCAGAGTGTATTGTAAAAAATAATTATTCTGCGGCAATTATTTCTATGGTGCTCTGGTATCGCCGGGTATCTCTCTGGAAGAGGCGCGGTCTGCAATGTAGCAGGAGAATAGGCAGAAGATAATCAGGAAAATAGGGCTCAGGGCAGAGAGGCCGGAAATTTGTTCAGGCTCTCAAATGCCAGTGAGAAGGTGGATTTTCTGGAGGCCTCGATATGTAAGCGCATCTGCTCTGCAGCGGCGCTCCAGTTTTGCTCCAGGCAACAGCGCACAATATTTAAATGTTCCTGAAACGTTTCTGCCAGACGCTGGTCATATTTAATGCCGGTCATATGGCGGAAACGTTCATTTTGTGTCTGCGTTGAGCGATAGGACTGCTGTAAATAGCGGTTTGGGCAGACATTTACTATCATGGCATGAAATTCGGCATCTAACTGAAAGCTGCTGAGACCATCAATATGCTGGCGATTATCCTTTGGCGGATTCATAAATATCGAATAATAATTATTGAGCTTATCAGGCGGAAGCAGCTTTCCATAATTTTGAAGAATATATGGTTCGTAGAGGCTGCGCAATTCAAATATCATATTGATGTCGCTGAAGTTAAGCGGAGTTACAGTGATACCGCGTTTTGGATGGATTGTGACTAACCCTTCCTGCTCCAGACGACTGAGCGCATCGCGCACAGGGGTTCTGCTCAATGCGAGTGCTGAAGTCAGCATCTCTTCATTTAAAAACATACCCGGGGCATATTCGCAGGTGATAATTTTGTGACGTATAGAGTTGTATGCAAGAGTTTTCAGATTGAGCTTTGCCATAATTGCGAAATATTCCCTCCGCGACTGAACTGATGAGGCAATCGTTGAAATATGTATGCGCGTGCCATCTATAGGTGATTATCAGGCAGTAGTTTATATTATAGCGAAATTTATCAGAGAAGTATAGAAAGTTAGCTAGGGAAATAGCACAAAAAAGGTAAAGCGTAGTTGTGAAAATGAGATAGAAAAATAAATATGCACGATGGATTATTGACAAGGGTCTTAAAGGAGCTTAATATTTAAAGTATACAACAAAGGACACAACAAGAATGCCTGAATGACAGACAAGGGATGGAGGCAGATATGAAAGCTATTCGCATTGATGAACCGGGAAAGGTTTCTATTATAGAACGTGAAAAGCCAGTTCAAAATAAAGGCGAGGTACTTCTGAAGATTCTGTATGGCGGAATCTGCGGAAGCGATCTGGGATCCTATCGTGGTACCTTTGCATACTTTGATTACCCACGTATTCCGGGACATGAATTTTCAGCTGAAGTAGTTGAGTGTGATGAGAATAATGCGTATGGCATCAAACCGGGGATGATTGTTACCTGTAATCCTTACTATAACTGTGGCCATTGCTACTCATGTGAGCATGGGCACGTCAATGCCTGCATGGATAATCAGACACTTGGATGCCAGAGAGATGGAGCTTTTCAGGAGTATTTTTCGATTTCCGAAGAAAGAGTTTATGACGGGAAGGGAATGGACGCGAAAACGCTGGCTGCAATAGAGCCCTTTTGCATCAGCTATCATGGAGTGAGCCGCGCCAACGTACATGAGGGAGATCGGGTACTCATAGTCGGCGCCGGAACCATTGGCGTACTTGCTGCAATTGCAGCAAAAGCCAGGGGGGCTGAGGTTTATATGTGCGATGTGGCGGCGGGAAAGCTTGAGATGGCAACAAATTTGGATTTTGGTCTGGCCGGGACTATTTTAAACGACAGCCCGGAGCATTTTAAGGCTCGCGTTGCAGAAATAACAGATGGAAATGGATTTGATGTTACAGTAGAGGCTGTTGGTCTTCCATCTACCTTCCAGAATTGTATTGATGCCGTCTGTTTTGGAGGACGCATGGTTCTTATTGGTGTCGGTAAGAAAAATCTGGATTTTAACTTCACCTTAATCCAGAAGAAAGAACTGAATGTATATGGTTCCAGGAATGCGCTGAAGAAAGATTTCCTGGAGCTGATTGATATTGTAAACGCTGGGAAAGCTCCGCTGCAGAAGGTTATTACAAACGTATATCCATTTGAACAGGCGGCAAAGGCCTTTGAGGATTTTTCCAATAACCCTGGAGATATGTTGAAGGTAGTGATTGATTTTTCCAGCATTAATGAAATGGTGTAAGGCATACAAAATGTAGGTATACCTCGCATGAAGCGGGGAAGCAGTTGCAGTTCTATTAAATACTTTAATCAGGGAGGAAAGGAAATGAAGTTAAAAAAAGTTGTGACAATGATTATGGCGAGCGTAATGACTGCATCATTAGCTGCCTGCGGGGGTTCTTCTTCTGCAACTCCTGCAGCGACCAGCGAGGCGGAAACAACTGCAGCAACTGCAGCAGAAAGCGCTGAGGCAACGAACGCTTCCGAAGATGCAGACGTAGTGCTTCAGGTCGCGTTTGAAAATTCCATGTCAGAGCCGGTTGGCATCGGATGGGAGAAGGCGCAGGAGCTTATCAAAGAAAAGTCCGGCGGGAAGATGGCGATTGAGGTTTATCCGGATTCTCAGCTGGGAGATAAAAATTCTCTGATTGATTCCATGTTACTGGGCGAGAATGTGTGTACTTTGGCAGATGGTGCATTCTATGCGGATTACGGTGTTCCGGATTTTGGAATTGTTTTTGGACCGTTTCTGTTTGACAGCTGGGAGCAGTGCTGGACACTTACCGAATCTGATTGGTATGAAGAGCAGTGCAGGAAGCTTGAGGAGAAGGGGCTGAAGATTATTGCTTCCAACTGGAAGTATGGAGACAGACACACATTGACTACAGTTCCGGTCAATACAGTTGAGGATCTTGCAGGTCTTAAAATACGCGTGCCTTCCAATGAGATTCAGTCCAAGGGCTTTGATACGCTGGGAGCTACTTCTACTGGAATGGCACTTGGGGATGTGTATCAGGCGTTACAGACCAAGACAATCGATGGTGCAGAGAACCCGATTGCAACTCTTTATGGAAGAAAGCTGCATGAGGTTGCAAAGTATCTGATTCTCGACGGCCATGTTAAGAACTTTACTACCTGGGTTGTATCCGCAGATTGGTTTAATTCTCTCACAGAGGAGCAGCAGAAATGGCTTGTTGAAACTGCAAAAGAAGCGGGAGAGGCGAGTAATGCAGCGCTTGAGCAGATTGAAGCTGAGGATATTCAGAAGATGAAGGACGAAGGAGTAACGATTGTGGAACCGTCTGAGGAAGTGCTGAAGGGATTCCAGGAGAAAGCAAGATCTTTTTATGATCTCGGTGCAGATTTTGGCTGGAGCGATGGCTTGTACGATACAGTGAGAAAGGCTATGGGGGCTGAGTAAGCCGTCGCTGACATAGATGTAATGTGGGCGGGGGTCAAAATATTTGAGGCTCCCGCTGGTTTTCTCTTTGTGAGGGTAAAATGGACAAAAAGGATAGCAAAATCCTCTTTATGCTGGCAAATCTTGATATTGTAATTGCCTCGGCGATCCTGGCAATTTTAATCCTGCTGACCTTTCTGGGGGTAATCTGGCGCTATGTTCTGAATGCACCTTTTACATGGCTAGAGGAAGTACAGACCTCTTGTATGGTATGGATTGTTTTTGCAGGGGCCGGAGCTGCATTCAGGAGTGGAAATCATGTTGCAATTGAGATGATTGTGGATCTTATGCCGGAACGCATGCAGAAGGTAATGGAGGGAGTTATTTCAGCGGTCGTAGTCATTGTTATCGGGTACCTGTTCATTCAGAGTCTGGGATTTATTCAGGTCTTTATAAAAAGCGGCAGATCTACCAGTATGTTGCATATACCATATAAATATGTCTATGGAATTGCAATTTTGTCATATATTGATATGGTTATCAGCTATTTTTATGGGATGCTGACCGGGGTAAAATCGGAAGCAGAGGAGGCGGCAGACAGCAGCGATGAGTAATATATTATTAATTGCATCTGTTGTGATGCTTCTTCTTTTATTTTTAAAAATTCCGGTATTTATTGCAGTACTTGGCGGAGCGATGGTTTATTTTGCCATGAATCCGGGAATCAACCCGGTACTTTTTGCTCAACAGGCAATTATCGGGACAGAGAAGATTTCTCTGATGGCCATTCCTTTTTTTGTATGCGCTGGTATTTTTATGAATTATACCGGAGTTACAAAGAGGATCATGGATTTTTGCGAGATGGCTACCGGGCATTTGCCGGGCGGTCTGGCACAGGTGAATGTGCTGCTTTCCACGGTAATGGGAGGACTTTCGGGCTCTAATATTGCAGATGCTGCAATGGAATCTAAAATGCTGGTTCCTGAGATGACGAAAAAAGGATTTTCTCTGGAATTTTCAAGTGTAGTGACAGCATCCTCTTCCATGATAACTCCACTGATTCCGCCAGGAATTGCGATGATTCTCTACGGTGTCATTGCGAATGTTTCGATTGGAAAGCTCTTTATTGCCGGTATTGGAGTCGGGGGATTGCTTTGTGTAACCATGATGATCCTGGTCGCGATTATCTCAAGGAAGCGTGGCTACGGAATACTAACCACGGAAAAAATGACCGCGGCGAGATTCTGGGCAGGGCTGAAGCCGGCGATTCTTCCACTTCTTCTGCCGATCATTATTATTGGAGGAATCCGTATCGGAGTGTTTACGGCAACAGAGGCCGGTGCGGTTGCAATTATTTATGCTGCGATGCTGGGCGTGATTTACCACGAGATGCATTTCAAAGATATTATACAGGGATTAAAGGAAACAGTTTGCACAACTGCCTCTATCATGCTTATTGTTTCCGCAGCTTCGGTTTTCTCTTGGGTGTTGACTAAAGAACAGATCCCGCAGATGCTGACCGCCTGGATGCTGGAGAATATCCATAGCAAGATCGTTTTTCTGCTTGTTGTCAATATTTTCCTTCTGTTTGTAGGTATGTTTATCGAGGGAAATGCTTCAATGATTATTCTTGTTCCCTTGCTTGCGCCGATTGCAGCACAGTACGGAATCAACGAAATTCAGTTTGCAATGATCTATATCTTCAATAATGCGATTGGCGCACTGTCGCCACCTATGGGAACATTGATGTTTGTAACCTGTTCTATTACAAAATGTAAGACGGCTGCATTTATCCGAGAGGCCGTTCCATTTTATATACTGCTGGTTATTAATTTGATGCTGCTGACTTGGTTTCCGCCGTTCACCCTGTTCTTAGTAGATTTGTTTTACTAATTTTTTAATAGAAATGCTGATTGGATGTACTCGCCCCCGGTATATGAAGGCTACCGGGGGTCATTTTGCACAGGTTTTGCAGGAGAAAATATGATCGATTTTATAAAGATAAATCAAAAGGATACAGTTGCAGTTGCCCTGCGTCCTCTCAGCAGGGGGACTGTATTGTCTGTGGATGGGGCGGAAGTTATATTGCAGGAAGATATTCCGCAGGCACATAAATTTGCGCTCTGTGATATTGCAGAGGGGGAGCCGGTTATCAAGTACGGCGCAAGAATCGGATTTGCCAAGGAAAATATCGCCAGCGGCAGCTGGATACATGTTCATAACCTGCGGACAGCGCTGGGGGAAGTATTAGAATATCAGTATCATCCTGAAAAGAGTGAGTTGAAACCATCTGCTCCGGCGGAATTTATGGGATATCCGAGAACAGACGGCCGGGTGGGAGTAAGGAATGAGATCTGGATTCTGCCGACAGTTGGCTGTGTGAATTCTATTGTGCGGAGCTTTGAGGCAGAGGCAAAGCGGCGCTTCTCTCTGGACGCAGGCGTAGAGGATATTATTTCTTTCAATCATCCCTACGGATGTTCCCAGATGGGGGACGATCAGGAAAATACACGGAAGGTACTGGCGGATATCATACATCATCCGAATGCAGCGGGAGTCCTTGTGGTGGGACTTGGATGTGAAAATTCCAATATTCCGGTGCTCATGGAATATATCGGGGATTATGACAAGGACAGAATCAAGTTCATGAGCTGTCAGGATTTTGAAGATGAGACCGAAGAAGCCATGAAGCGGATCGGAGAAATCTATGAGCTGGCGAAAATGGAAAAGCGTGTCCCCTGTGATGCGTCCAGACTTGTTATTGGAATGAAATGCGGAGGCTCAGATGGGCTGTCCGGTATCACAGCCAATCCTACGGTGGGTGCTTTTTCAGATCTTCTGATTTCGAAGGGGGGATCTACAATCCTGACCGAGGTACCTGAAATGTTCGGCGCGGAGACGCTCCTGATGAATCGCTGTAAAAATGAGCAGGTTTTTGAAAAGACAGTGAAGTTAATCAATGACTTCAAGGAATATTTTATGCGGCATGATCAGACAATTTATGAGAATCCTTCACCGGGAAATAAAAAGGGAGGGATATCTACACTGGAGGATAAGTCGCTTGGCTGTACGCAAAAATCAGGCTCCGCACCAGTTGTCGATGTGCTTGATTATGCGGAGCGGATCAAAGAATCGGGACTTAATTTACTGTCCGCACCAGGAAACGATCTGGTTGCGGCAACTGCGCTGGCCATATCGGGGGCACAGATTGTGCTCTTTACGACAGGGCGTGGGACGCCTTTTGCAACGCTGGTTCCCACAATGAAAATTGCTTCGAATTCAAGACTTGCGGGATTTAAGGCAAATTGGATTGATTTTAACGCAGGGCGTATGGTAGAAGATCAGAGCGGAGCAGAGGTGGCACAGGATCTTTTTGAGTATGTACTGCGGGTCGCGTCCGGAGAAAAGGTGAAATCAGAGGCGGATGGTTTCCGGGATATTGCAATTTTTAAGCAGGGTGTGACTCTGTGAAGGCGGAGAGTGGTGCAGGCAGGGAGAAATCTCTGCCTGTATTGATGATATAAGAGCAGATTTCATTTCCTTTTTCTCTTCCAAGCGGTATACTTTAATTAGAGAACAGTAAGTTTATTCAAAAGTGTAAAATCAGGAGGATAATGATGAAATACGAGGAACTTATTGAACGCAGACAGTCGATACGCTCCTTTTATGAAAAAGAACTGAGCACAGAGCAGATCAAAGAAATCACAGAGTACTGTGAGAAGGCGAAGAAGCTCTGTCCGGAGATCTCGCTCGCAGTGGAGTTCTGCGCGGAAGGAGCCGGAGCGAGAATGGAGGGAGTTGTGGGTTATCGCGGGAACGCCTTTTTTGCTCCGATGTACCTGGTTCTGCTCTCTGAGGAGCAGGAGGGCTACCTGGAGAATGCAGGCTTTCTTGCGGAGGGCATTTCCCTGAAGCTCACGGATATGGGACTGGACAGCTGCTGGCTTACAGTCGATAACAGCGACGCGGTGAAGAAGGCGTTGCTGCTGGACTCAAAGCTTACCGTGGCGGCGGTGCTGGCCTGCGGCTATGGAGTGGAAGAGAAAGCGGCGCAGAGAATTGATATTGTGACCCCGGCAGATGTGAAGTTTGAAAAGCGTGAGGGACACATTGCTCCGAAGATTTCTCAGGGAGAGATGGTCTATGAGGGGCAGTGGGGCGTGAGTCCGGAATGGAAGGAGGGGCAGTTCGATCCTTACCTTGACAAGGCTCTCTATGCGGCGACGCTGGCGCCGAGTTTCCTGAATCGGCAGACCTATCGCTATATCATCCGGGACAGGGAGCTGATTCTCTGTGAGAAGGAAGAGGATATGGTCTCTGAGGAGGACAGAAAGCTCGGACTGGGCGCGACAATGTATAATTTTCATGTTGTGTATTCTCACTATAATGCGGCCGGGTACGGATGGGTTCTGGGAGAACCGGAGATCGCCGGAGATCTGCAGCTTGCAGAGGGCTATCAGGCAGTGGCCTCTCATCGTCTGTGGTAAGCAGTACTGAGCTGTAATATATAAGGCGCGGGTAATGTTGGAAAAAAGGATATGAATGTCGGGGGCAGCTGCTTATGCGCTGCCCCCGCTGAATATAAGTGAGACAAGTGTAGTAGTCTAAGAAAGTCTGTGTCCCGCTCTGCCCGCGCGGCAGAGTGCGGCTGCGCAGACGTTACTTGAGCTTACTACCGCCTTGCATTTTGCATATAAGGAGAAGAGTTCGCATTTTCTGCCGTAAAATTGTTTCTTGGGACGCGGCCTGTATCCAGGCGCCCAGCCATTTTCTCCGCACTTTGACGGCGGTGGTACAAGCGACTATAATAAACTACGCAAAACAACAGCAGGAGGAAGCTATGGGACAGATCAAGGTCAGCAGATGCCCGATTGAGGGACTTTATGTGATTGAACCGACCGTCCACGGAGACGCGCGCGGCTACTTTATGGAGACTTATAATCAGAAGGATATGCACGAGGCCGGGTTGGATATGGTATTCGTGCAGGACAACCAGAGCTGCTCTGCAAAAGGTGTGCTGCGCGGTCTGCATTATCAGAAGCAGTATCCGCAGGGAAAGCTGGTTCGGGCGATCCGGGGAGCAGTGTTTGATGTCGCAGTGGATCTGCGGGCGAACAGCAGAACCTTTGGTCAGTGGTACGGCGTGGAGCTCACAGAGGAGAACAAAAAGCAGTTCTATATCTCAGAGGGCTTTGCGCACGGTTTCCTTGTGCTGAGCGATGTTGCGGAATTCTGTTATAAGGTCACGGACTTCTGGCACCAGGGAGATGAGGGAGGTCTTGCATGGAATGATCCGGAGATCGGCATTCAGTGGCCTGGGCTTGTGGGAGAGTATGCGGGAAGCGCAGCTGCTGCGGGCTACGCGCTCGCGGACGGCACAAAGCTCAATCTGAGTGAGAAGGATGAGCGCTGGCTCACTCTGAAGGACAGCTGGAAGTTTTAAGTGTTGCATGAAACAGCGCTGCATTGATGCACGGATATCGGGGCGTGAAGCAGCGGAGAACAGGGGGAAGACATGGCAAAGCGACAGGCTATTACACAGGAGGAGCGCTATGAGCAGATGATGCACGAGCCGGTGCAGACGCTCATTCCCCGCTTTGCCATTCCCTCTATTGTTTCCATGCTGATCTCTGCTGTCTACAGCATGGCGGATACCTTTTTTGTCTCTCAGATCGGTACCTCCGCCTCGGCGGCGGTGGGCATTATTTTTTCTCTGATGGCTATCTTTCAGGCGGTCGCTTTTACGATAGGCATGGGCAGCGGAAATATGATCGCACGCTTTCTGGGACAGCAGGATGTGGAGACGGCGGAGCGCTACGCGGCGCTGGGTTATTTTACGGAGCTCATTGTCGGCACGGTGCTGGGACTGCTCGGTCTCCTGAACATCGAAAAGCTCGTGTATATGCTCGGCTCTACCAGAACCATCGCACCCTACGCCATAGATTATGTGCGCTATATTCTGCTCGGTACTCCGTTTCTGATGTGTTCCTTCGGCATCAATAATATGCTCCGCTTTCAGGGGAATTCCTTCTATGCCATGATCGGTATCGGCTTTGGCGGCGTGCTGAATATAATCCTCGATCCGGTTCTGATCTTTGGCCTTCATATGGGAATCTCCGGGGCGGCGGCAGCTACTGCGGTGAGTCAGATTATTTCTTTTGTGATCCTGAGCTGTCAGTGCAATATGATGCCGGCCTGTCTCCCGATACGGTTTCGGAACTTCAGACCGACACGGAGAATGTACAGAAATATCCTGCATATCGGTTTCCCGAGTCTCGCACGGCAGGGGATCTCCAGTGTTTCCAGCATCATCATGAACTTCGCGGCGCATCCCTATGGGGATGCCACAATTGCCGCGATTGCCATTGTGATGCGGGTCGCTATGTTCATTAACTCGACGATCATCGGTTTCGGACAGGGCTTTCAGCCGGTCTGCGGATACAATTACGGGGCGCGGAACTATAAGCGCGTCGCGGAGGCATATTACTTCAGTCTGCGCGTCTGCTTTATGATACTTTTGAGCTTTGCCGTGCTGGCCTTTGCTTTTGCAGAACCCATCGTGACCGTGTTCCGTCGGGAGGATGCGGAGGTGATACGCATCGGGACTCTGGCGCTGCGGCTTCAGGCACTCACGATTCCGCTCTCGGCGCAGATCACCATGGCCAATATGTTCTCGCAGACGACGGGCTACGGGCTGAAGGCAACGCTGGTTGCCTCGCTCAGGCAGGGGATCTGTCTGATTCCGGTGCTGCTTATACTGCCCCGGGCAATCGGGCTTCTGGGCCTGCAGGCGGCGCAGCCGATCAGCGACAGCTTCGCTGCGGTGATTGCCTTCTTTGTCACGCGGAGTATATTGAGGGAGCTGAAGCGGAAGCAGGCCGCACAGGAGGCAGGACTTGTCTGAGGAGGCAGAAACGGGACTTCAGGATGAAGCGCAGGATAAAACAAGGGAAATGACGGAAAAACAGATGGATTTTTCTGCATTTCCCTCCTCTTTTATGTAAATATTGTGGTGCTCTGAAAGAAAAAAAGCTAAAATACATATAGTTATCTCTCAACACAGAGCCTGAAAACGGAGGACAGATTATGAAGAAGTATATGAGAGCATGTATATCAGTGATGCTTACCGGCGTTCTGGCAGCGGGACTTATGGGCTGCGGCGCGAAAGGAGCAGGAACGCAGGCTGCGGCGGAGGGGACGGAAGCTCCGGCATCTGAAGCAGCGCAGGACACTGTGGATACAGCTGCAGCGGTCACGGCAAAGCAGTCGGAGCTTCACATCGGGATGGTGAATCCGCTTTCCGGCGACAATGCGCTCTACGGACTCAGCGAGGAGCGCGGCATGACGCTCGCATTTGAGGAGATCAATGCGGCGGGTGGCGTGAATGGAGCAAGGCTTGTGCTGGACGAGTACGACGATCAGGGAGATCCGCAGAATGCGGCAAAGGGCGCACAGAAGTACGCAGATGATGACAGCATACTCGCGATGCTGGGCTCCAGCCTCACCTCCTGCACACTCGCGATTGTTCCGATCATTGACGATGCGGGACTTGTGGAGTGCGTGGTTTCTTCCAGTTCCCCCTCGCTCGCGAAGAGCAGTGATTATTTCTTCCGCATGGCGGTGCAGGATGCGCAGGTCGGGCCGCAGATGGCGAAGGCGGCGCTGAGCCGGAAGCACAAAAAGTTTGATGTGCTGTATACAAACAATGATTTTGGAAAGAATCTGTCTCAGAACCTGATTGCCTATGTGGAGGCAAACGGCGGCGAGATCATCAACAGCATTGAGTACAATCCTGCGGATCAGGACTTTACCGCAATGCTTACCACTGTGAAGAATGATGCACCCGAGGCAGTGGCACTCTGTGGCACAGTCACGGACTGCTCGCTCATCATCAAGCAGATGAAGAATCTCGGTATTGAGAGCTTTATTATCGGCCACACCTCCCTCTACAGTCAGAAAGCACTGGAAATCGCGGGAGATGCGATGGAGGGTGCCTCCTGTGTGAGCGTATATATTTCTACCAATCCGGCTGCGCGTGTGCAGGAATTTGTGCAGAAGTTTGAGGAGAAGTACGGACAGACCCCGGATAGCTTTGCAGCGATGGCCTACGATGCGGCCTATGTACTGGCAGAAGCGGCAGACCACGCGATGCGTGCAGACGACGGTGAGGTGACCCGGGAAGGCATGAAGGCAGGCATGGAAGCCACGAATCATGAGGGAGTTACAGGAACGGTTGTCTTTACCGAGGACAATGAGTGGGAGCGCGATTATCTGACGCTCACAGTAAAGGACGGTGCCTTTACGCTGGCGGAGTAAGCAGAAGAGAGGCGCTGGCGGTCGGCGGAAACAGAGTGCGGGGCTGCTGGCCTGGAAAGTCGGTGCGGAGGCAGGATTATGGCGGTACTGATACAACAGATTATCAACGGACTTGCGGCAGGGGGAATCTATGCGCTGATAGCGATTGGCTGGACGACGGTGTTTGGGATAGTCGGCATCATCAACTGGACACACGGCGAGGTCTATATGATTGGCGCGTATACAGGTTACTTTCTGACCGCCTGCGCAGGTCTGTCTCTGCTGCCGGCACTGCTCATCTCGATGGTTGCGGGGGCTGCGGCTGCTGTGCTGCTGGATCAGTTTGGCTATGTGCCGCTGCGGAAGAAGGGAGCACTTGTGAAGTCCGGCTTTATCACTGCGCTCGGGCTCTCGACGCTGGTGCGCTACTCGGCAAATGCTGCATTTACCGCAGATCCGAGAGTATATCCGCAGCTCATGGAGTATCGGCTCATCACACTGTTTTGCATGGGGGGAAATGAGATCACCGTGAGCTCCATTCATCTGAAGATCCTTCTGGGCTCGCTTATTATTATGGCGGTGCTCCAGTGTTTTTTCACAAGGACTCTGATCGGGAAGGCGATGATGGCGGGTTCGCAGGATATGAAGACACTGGCCCTGATGGGCGCGGATGCAGAGCGTCTCATAAAGATTACCTTTGCGCTCAGCGGGGCACTGGGGGCGGCCGCAGGATTTTTCATGGGGACGCTCTACACGATATTTCCGACGATGGGTGCGTTGGCCGGCCTGAAGGGCTGGGCCTGTGCAATTCTCGGCGGTATTGGAAGCATTACCGGCTCGCTGATTGGTGGGATTCTGATCGGTGTCGCGGAAAATCTGACCTCCGGTCTCCTCTCCCCGGGCTACAAGGATGCCGTCAGCTTTGCTATCATGATTCTGGTTCTGCTGATACGCCCGACGGGGCTCATGGGTTATAAGTTTGAGGAAAAGGTCTGAGGTCGCCATGCAGAGAACAGAAAAAAAGACAGAGTGGTTATTCGGCATGAGCGGTCGGGCGACATTTCTCGGCTCTCTTCTGCTGGTGCTGGTGTTCTGTTTTGCAGATATGCTGATCCCGGGCAGAGATATCATCCCAAATTATGTCAAGTACATAGTCGCAGACAGCCTGATCTACGCGATTGCGAGTCTCGGAATCAACTTTTATTCCGGTTATCTCGGGGAGACCTCGCTGGGACATGCGGCTTTCTATGGGATCGGGGCCTATGTGACGGGATATCTTACGGTGCACGCAGGTCTCGATTTCTGGCTCACGGTCCCGCTGGGCATGTGCGCGGCGGCGCTCGCGGCTGTGCCGGTGGCGTTCGCGGGGCGGCGCGTCAGGGGCGCCTTCATGGTTGTGATCACCTATGCCTTCTGTGAGATCATCCGCTATGCCGTGATTAACTCCGCTGCGCTGGGCGGAACCTCGGGCATTGCCGGAATTCAGGCGCCGAAGATCTTCGGCGTGAAGATCACAAAGCTTCCTTTTCTGCCTTCCAATAAGGACGGATATATCCTGATTCTCTATGCGATTGTTGCAGCACTTGCCTTCTTCAGCTGGCGCTTTGTGCACTCCCGTGGAGGCTACGCGGTCGCAGCCATACGGGAGGATGAGATCGCTGCAGAGGCGATGGGAATTGATGTCAGGGCATATAAGCTGAAGGCGATTGTGATGTCGGCGGTGGTGTGCAGTGTGGCGGGAAGCTTCTACGCAGTCTTCTCAAACCTGGTGGATCCGACACTCCTCAGTGCGACGCTCTCCATCAATATTTTTACCATGCTGGTGATCGGCGGCAGGAGGAGCATAAAGGGAGCAATCCTCGGCGCCTTTATCGCTGTGATTCTGCCAGAGCTTCTGCGCTCTGTTCAGGGGGTTCTGGGGCTTGCCTTCGATCCATGGTACATACTCTACGGGCTGATGCTGGTGCTGATCATGCGCTTTCGGCCCGAGGGACTGTTTGGGGAGCGGGAGTAGAGGAGGTCGTTATGCTGCTGGAAACAAAAAAACTTACAAAGACCTTCGGCGGAATTGTGGCCAATTCCAATATTGATTTTCACATCGATGAGGGAGAGATTGTCGCAATCATCGGTCCGAACGGCTCCGGAAAGACCACCTTCTACAATCTGCTGACCGGTATCACAAAGAGCAGTGCGGGAGAGATCTTCTTTGAGGGCAGAAATATCACAGGATTCAGGCCGGATCGCATCACACAGCTTGGCATATGCCGAAGCTTTCAGAATATCCGTCTCTTCGGGAACATGACGGTTCGCGAGAATCTGATTGTCGCACGGCATTGCCGCGGCTCGGCCGGGATCCTGGATGCGCTGCTTGGGACAGCAAAGAAGAAGAGAGAGGATGCGGAAAATGCCGTCGTCACGGAGCGGCTTTTGGAGTATGTGGGGCTCTTAGATAAGGCAGAGTGGCGGGCCGGGAACCTGCCCTACGGGATGCAGCGCAGGCTTGAGATTGCGCGGGCGCTCGCCACGGAACCAAAGCTCCTTCTGCTGGATGAGCCTGCCGCCGGGATGAATCCGAATGAGAAAGAAAAGCTGCTTCAGCTGATACGGAAGCTATCCCGGGATGGCTATTCTGTCATTCTGATCGAGCACGCCATGCAGGTGGTTATGAATGTGGCGGAGCGCGTGGTGGTGTTTGATCACGGGGAGAAGATCGCGGACGGGACACCCGCAGAAGTGAGAAACAATCCGCTTGTGGTGGATGCCTATCTCGGAAAAGGGGGAGCGCGTGAATGGAGCAGCTGCTCAATATAGAAAAGCTTCAGGTATATTACGGCGCGATTCATGCGCTGCGCGGCATCAGCCTCCATGTCAATGAGGGAGAGATTGTCTCGCTGATCGGTGCAAACGGTGCGGGGAAGACTACGCTTATGTCTGCGATTATGCGGCAGATTCCGATCGCGGGAGGGAGTATCTCCTTCTGCGGCGAGGCGCTTGAAGAAAAGCAGACGGCTCAGATCGTGCGGAGCGGGATGACGCTGGTGCCGGAGGGGAGACATGTCTTTCCACGGAGCTCTGTGGAGGACAATCTTCTGCTGGGAGCGTATTTTCGCAGGGACAAGGCGGCTGTGCGCGAGGATATGGAGCGGGCATACGAGACCTTCCCGAGACTGAAGGAGCGAAGGCGTCAGCTGGCCGGGACGCTCTCGGGAGGAGAGCAGCAGATGCTTGCAACAGCCCGGGCGCTGATGAGCCGTCCGAAGATGCTGCTGCTGGATGAACCGTCTATGGGACTTGCGCCTGTCATTGTGGATCAGGTTTTTGAGACCATAGAGAAGATCAATCGCGATGGGACGACGGTGCTTCTGGTTGAACAGAATGCAAATCAGGCGCTTCGCATTGCGCAGCGCGGCTACTGCATGGAGCTCGGGGAGGTTGTGCTGGAGGATACAGCTGAGGGGCTTCTGAGCAATTGCCGGGTGAAGGAGGCCTATCTCGGCGGAGCGTGACCGCTGGGAAATTTCCCAGTAAGTAAGGAACAAAACAATGGACAAATAGCAGCGGCGGCATGAACATTTTGTTCATGCCGCCGCTATGCTGGTGTGTAAGCTCAGATTGTGAGCTGTACTGTGACGCGGGGCTCCAGTGTGACGGGACCGGAAAGCTGCGCAGAGAGAACTTTCCCGCCCTGTTTTTTCAGCTCAGCACAGAGGACGCCGCCGGGCTGGCGGAGTGAGAGGCAGAATGCGTCATCACTTGTCTTTTGGGCACGCACCACTGCGCAGGCGAGAGTCCCGCTGCCGCAGCTGCTCTCCCAGATCATGGTGCCGGTCTCGCGTACCCATACGCAGGGAACCATAGAGCTGTCGTTTAAAAACATGACGCCGACAGCATCAACCGCTCCCAGAGCCCGGACTGCCTCAATTGCGTGTTCAGCGAGTTTCTGTTCCGCTTTCCGGTTTTCTATGATTACATGGGTGATGCCTTCAAATTCAACTGCGGGCAGGGTGAGCTGACCGCTGTTCTTTTCCGGAATTGCAATGCTTCGCAGTGCGCGGGGCAGGGGCATGCAAACTGCCGCGCCTTCGGTCCGGAGGGACACGGTGAGCGGGTGATCGCAGCCAGATATTTCGATCTCGACGGTATCGCCGTCCTTCAGTCCCATCTCTCTTCCGAGCAGCAGGCCAAAGCTTCGGCTCGCATTGCCGCAGAATTCCCCTCCGCTCATCACAAGCCGTCCGGCTGCGCCCTGAAGCGGGGGACATAGAAAGCCCGCCTGTTCCGCCTGCAGGGAGGGGACGGAGAGCAGCGCCGCGCCAATGGGGGCGTAATATTCCGGCGCTACCGGAGTCTCCACAAAAGCAGTGCGGTTTCCGGCGGGATCCGCCATGATGATATCCAGAGTGAATTCCATGGTCAGCACTCCTTTCCTGTCTCGTGAAAAGTACGGTTTAAACCTGCCCGGCCTGTTTCAATTCTCTTCCTTTTCCCGCTGTGGAAAATGCTTGCGGGTGAAATAGGTCGAAAGCACAACTGAGGTGTTGGAGAGACCGTATTTTCGGATCTGCTCCAGCAGGTGATCGAGGGCGCTGGAGTTTGCAACGCGTATTTTTAAGAGCACATTGTTGTAGCCGACGATGTGGTGGTGCTCCGTGATGGAGGGCTCATCAAGGCAGAAGCGGCAGAAGTGCTCATATTCTCTGGGGGGGACATTGACCTGCACAAAGGCCGTGATATTGTTCCCGAGGAGCGATTCGTTGATCTGTGCGTGAAAACCCTCTATGACACCGGATTCCTTCAGCCTGTGAATGCGCTCTGCGACAGCCGGGGCGGTGAGCCCGACGCTTTTGCCGAGATCCCGAGTTGAGATTTTGCAGTTTTCCTGAAGGAGGTTGATGATTTTCAGATCGGTATTATCCATCATTGGACCGCCTTTCCGTATATAAATATGCACATATATCTCATGATTTATGCGCTGAAAGTCGATTATACGCTGTGCCTTCACTCAGCTGCAAACAGACTTGCGTGAGGCGGCACTTTTGAAAGTTTTTATGATTACGCGTTGATTCTATTATAACCCATTTTTTGCCTGCGCGGTAAAAATCCGTTCACAGGAACTTTCCATTGCGTGTTATACTCTGAATAGGGTACTGCGCGGAAAATGCAGACGGAGCGCGCATTTTGCCGGCGGGAAAAAGTGTTTCCGGAAGTATGCAGCAGAGCGGAAGAAAAAAGGACGTGTGGAGGAGAAAATGAAGAATTACACAGCGGAATTACTGCACAGAGAGGATTACAGCGTCACAAACTGGAGCGGCGGGACGACGACAGAGCTCGCAATTGCGCCGAGAGGCAGTATCTATGCGGAGCGAAACTTTCTCTGGAGACTCAGCTCCGCGACAGTTGATGTCGAGGAGAGCAATTTTACAGCACTTCCGGATTACAATCGCATTATCATGACCCTGCAGGGAGGGATACGCCTGAGACATAACGGCGGAGAGTGGATCAGTCTTCCTGAGTTTGAGACGCACGACTTTGACGGTGGGGATGAGACCGTCAGTGTGGGCAAGGTTGTGGATTTTAATCTGATGCTGCGGAAGGGGAAATGTGAGGGCTTTGTGCTTCCGCTTCTTCTTAAGGAAGGAGAGGCTGCTGCACTCAGCGAACAGCTTATGAAGGCTATTCCGGAGGCAGAAGAGCTTCTTCTGTACTGCCCGCGCGGAGTGGTGGAGATTGCGGCTTCCGACGGGGCTTCATGGAGACTCTCAGCCGGGGATACGCTGCGGCTCTCCGGAGAACTTCAGGGGCAGAGCTTTACGGCAAAAGCGGAGGAAGCGGCGGCACTCGTTGGCTCCGCAGTGCGCAGCGCGGGCTGAGATTTGTCAGCCGCTGCCGGCATTACCCGCGTCATTTGAGGTAGTGCGTTAAAAACATACCGATTTTGTGGGGAGTTGTTGCCATTGTAACAGCTCTCCTTTTTGTGTTGTCCTATGCTTTCAGCTGTAAGGGTTCTGTTTTAGCGAAAGAAGGTGGCATAAGGCTGTAAGAGCAAGAGACTTCGTTAGGGAAGAGAATTTTGGAATTGCGGGCATTGGCTCGGTTGAGGACAATATGAAGCTCTTGCAGATTTAATCAGTGCTGCCTAAGAAAGTGTAGCTGAGGATGGATTGTTTTTGCTTCAGGGAAGTGGTACAGTAACCTTGTATGTATATAGACAGGCATCACAGATATCTGCCGGATAAGGGCGGGTACGCATAGAAGGAGGTAAGCGCGTGGCAAAGTGGAAATGTAAGGTTTGCGGATACATCTATGAGGGAGAGAAGCTTCCGGAGGATTTTGTATGTCCCAAGTGCAAGCAGCCGGCATCTGCTTTTGAGAAGGTAAAGTTACATCCCTATGAGGGAACACAGACCGAAAAAAATCTTCAGGCTGCGTTTGCAGGGGAGTCACAGGCGCGCAATAAGTATACCTATTTCGCATCTGTTGCGAAAAAGGAGGGCTATGAGCAGATCGCCTCTCTCTTCTTAAAGACCGCGGACAATGAGAAGGAGCACGCAAAGCTCTGGTTCAAGGAGCTGAAGGGCATCGGCAATACAGCGGAGAACCTGCTGCATGCGGCAGAGGGCGAGAATTACGAGTGGACAGATATGTATGAGGGCTTTGCGAAGACCGCCGAGGAGGAGGGCTTTAAGGAGCTCGCAGAAAAGTTCCGTCTGGTGGCAGCAATTGAGAAGCACCACGAGGAGCGCTACAGAGCTCTGCTGAAGAATGTGGAGATGGCACAGGTCTTTGCCAGAAGTGAGGTCAAGGTGTGGGAGTGCCGCAACTGCGGACACATCGTTGTTGGTACAGCCGCTCCCGAGGTATGTCCCACCTGCAACCACCCGCAGAGCTATTTCGAGATTCATCTGGAAAATTACTAATTCACAGTATTCACGTTATTTCAGGAAAGGCACAAAATGTTAAACCCAAAGGTAAGTGAGCTGATCAACGCGCAGGTTACAAAGGAGTTTTACTCTGCGTATCTCTATCTGGACTTTGCCAATTATTACTATGAGCAGGGGCTGGACGGCTTTGCAAACTGGTATGATATTCAGGCGCAGGAGGAGCGGGATCACGCGATGCTGATGCGTGCATATCTCCACAACAACGGCGCAGAGGTGAAGTTCGGTGTGATTGATCAGCCGAATATGAAGTATGAGGACACTGCCGCGCCGCTGAAGGCTTCTCTGAAGCATGAGACTTACATTACTGCGGAGATCAATAAGATCTACCGCGCGGCAGATGATATCAATGACTACCGAACCATGCAGTTTTTTGACTGGTTCATCAAGGAGCAGGGCGAGGAAGAGAAGAATGCGGAGGATATGATCCGCAAGTATGAGCTCTTCGGAAAGGATCCGAAGGGATTGTATGCACTGAATCAGGAGCTGGCGGCCCGCGTCTATGCCGCACCGAGTCTTGTGATCTGAGCAGGGATTCGGAGTCAGGCGGGCGCTGTTGGTGGGACTGATATCGCCCGGCAGAATCTGAGGAAGCTTCCTCAGGCATTTCAATATAAAATGCGGCGGAGACCGCGTAAAAGAAGGAGAAAATTATGAAGTTCTACAGAAGTTCCCATTGTGGCAATATTGTTACGTTTCTTCAGGACTCGGGTGTCAGCGTAGAGTGCTGCGGCGAGAAGATGGGCGAGCTCACGGCAAACACCACGGATGCCGCGCAGGAGAAGCACGTTCCTGTTGTTGCCTTAGAGGGCAGCAAGGTCACAGTGAAGGTCGGAAGCGTTGCACACCCGATGCTTGAGGAGCACTCCATTCAGTGGATCGTGCTTGAGACGAAGCAGGGCTATCAGACCAAGTTCCTGAAGCCGGGAGAGGCTCCGGAGGCAGTCTTTTGCGTAGCAGAGGGTGATGCTCCGGTTGCAGCTTATGAGTACTGCAACCTGCACGGTCTCTGGAAGGCGGAAATCTGAGCTATGGAAGATCGAGTGATGCAAAAGCTCTCCTACGGGTTGTTTGTACTGACGGCACGGGATGGAGAGAAGGATAACGGATGCATAACCAATACTTTTATTCAGGTGGCGAGCACACCGAATACGGTGTCCTTTGCGATCAATAAGCAGAACTACACGCACGATATGATCATGAAGACGAAGGTCTTCAACATCTCTGTTCTCAGCGAGAGCGCAAGCTTTGATATCTTCCGCCGCTTTGGATTCCAGTCCGGCAGAGATGTCAATAAGTTTGAAGATTTTCCGTGCAAGCGCGCAGAAAATGGCGTTGCATATCTGGACAGCAGCGATACCAATGCGTATTTCTCCGGCAGAGTGCTTCAGACCATAGATCTGGGCAGCCACACTCTGTTTATTGCGGAGGTGACAGATGGTGCATGGCTCTCTGACACACCCTCTGCGACCTATGCCTACTACTTTGCGCACATCAAGCCGAAGCCGGAGGCAAAGCCCGCAGAAAAGAAGGGCTGGATCTGCACGATCTGCGGATATATCTACGAGGGAGATCCGCTCCCGGCAGATTTTGAGTGTCCGGTATGCCATCATCCGGCATCGGATTTCAGAAAGCTGTAAGACGGAGCAGAGTGTTTTTACTGTCTCCGTGCCAGCTGAAATTTCAATAAAAGCTATGTGAACCAGAGCTCCGGAACTTCGGTTTCGGAGCTCTGTTTTAAAGGGAATAATGTTATAATAAAATAGAAATTGCAGGAGGGACAGATGGAGAGAGCAGAGAGACAGAGGAAGAAGCGTTGCAGCAGCATTCTGGTAAAGATGTGGCTCTCTGTTTTATTGCTCATGCTGCTCTCTGCCTGCGGGAAAAGAGAAGGGATTTTAGAGACAGAGCTTCTGCCTTCCGAGGAGCAGCGCCTTGTGATCTATACCTCGCATAAGCGGGAGGTATGGTGGCCGATTGTCAAGGAATTTGAGGAGCGCAGCGGCATTTGGACGGAGGTCACAGAGGGAGGAAGCAACGAGCTCCTGAAGCGGATTGCGGAGGAGAGCGGACAGCCGAAGGCGGATCTCATGTTTGGTGGCGGTGTGGATACCCTTCAGTCCAGCAGGGAGCTCTTTGCGCCCTGCGAGCCTCTGGGACTCTCCGGCATCGCGCCGGAATTTCGCGATCCGAATGGTTACTGGACGGCATTTTCTGCACTCCCTGTGGTCCTGATTTATAACACGAAGCTATTGGAGCCGGGTCAGCTGAGGGGCTGGGAAGATCTCATGCGTCCGATGTTTCAGGGGAAGCTCGCGTTTGCGGATCCGGCGAAATCCGGCTCTAATTTTACTGCACTTGTGACGCTCTGCCGGGTGCTTGCGAAGCAGCCGGGCCCGGATGGAGAGCGAGAGGTGCTGAAGGATTTCGCGGCGCAGCTGGGCGGTGTGCTTCTGGACAATTCCGGAGATGTGATGAGCACTGTGGCGGACGGAAAGGCACTTGCAGGAATCACTCTGGAGGAGAGTGCTCTGAAGGGAATCGCTGCGGGAAAGAATATTGCACTGGTCTATCCCGCGGAGGGAACCAGTGTGATCCCGGACGGGAGTGCTGTGCTGCGCGGTGCGCGGCACAGAGAAAATGCCGAGAGGTTTCTGGAATTTGTGAGCGGAGAGGATGTACAGCGGCTTTTACAGAGAAGGCTCTGCCGGCGTTCTGTGCGAAAAGATGCAGCCAAGCTTCTGGAACAGGCAGAGGGAGGAGTAGCATTTCCCGCGTTGCAGGAGCTTCATCCCATCAATTATGACCTGGAAGAGATCAGCATGGAGCGGGATGCGCTGCTCATGAGCTGGGAGTTCTATTTCGGAACACCGGAGGGGGAGGAGGCAGGGCAGTGAAAACCAGATTTCGCGCGTCCTTTCGTCTGCGTCTGTTCGCGGCGATGCTCTGCGTGTCGCTGATTCCGCTTTCCCTTGCGCTGATCGTGATGAGCGGAGCCTTTCGCAGCCGTCAGCGGCTTCAGTCAGAGCAGGAGGCGGCCCGGGAGCTTCAGGGAATTGTGGAGCGGCTCAATACAGTGCATGAGGGGTTTTCTGAGGCGGCAGAGCTGCTCGCGTCCTCCTCGCTGGTCAGAGAGGCATTGGGGGGAGAGGCTGTCAGCACAACGGCAGTAAATGCGACGCTTTATTCTGCGACGGAGAATCTCAGGAAGGCTGCATATTTTGAGCTCTGCGACAGAGAGGGAAGACGCAGATTTTCCACTCTGAACCGTCCGGGAAGAGAGCCGCTTTCGGTGGATTGGGGTGTGCTGAAGGAGGCGGGACTGCAGGAGGGGCTGGTCTACAGTACCACGGAGGACAGCGCTGACAGCAGTGTGCCGCTGATGCGAGGCGCGCTTGCACTTCGGAAAGAAGACTCCGGAGAGATCCTTGGATATGTCGTGATGGAGCAGTACAGGGAGCATTTTCAGGAGCTTCTGGAGGGAAGCTATGGCGCACAGAATGCCCTGCTGCTGCTCAGCAGCTACTGGCGCCCAGTCTACTGTGCGGACCCTACCTTGCTGCTTGGCCCGGCACAGCGTCTGCGGGAGCACTTGCTCTCGGATGGGCAGCTTCCGAGAGGCGGCGAGGACAGTGAGGTGATCTACAGCGTCTCGCCGCAGACGGCGAGCGGACTGTATGCGGTACTGCGGCGCCCAAATGTTTTTACGCGGGGCACAGATATCCTGCTGCTGAGTATTGCAGTGCTCTCGATACTGCTGGGGTTTCTTGTCTCCCTCATCATGAGCTATCATCTGAGTCGACAGCTGGTACGGCCGATAGACCGTCTGCACAGCGCGATGCGGGAGGTCACACTGGACAGATTGGATACCCGGGTTGAGGAGGGAGAGGATGAGCTCGGAGAACTGGCGGGCCGCTTCAATCTCATGATACAGGCGCTGCGGGAGAACCGGGAGGCGCTGTTTCAGAATCAGGCGCGGCTTGTGCAGAACCAGCGGGAGCTGAATGAGGCGGAGATTCGCATGCTGCAGGCACAGCTGAACCCTCACTTCCTGTGCAACACGCTGGACACAATGAAGTGGATGGGGAAGATACACAGAATTCCGCAGATTGCATTGATGTCTACGGATCTCGCGGATATCCTGCGCTTTGCGATCTCCCCGGAGGAGTTCGTGAGTCTGAAGCGGGAGGCAGAGGTTCTGGAGCGTTACCTTGAAATTCAGCAGATACGGCATTCCGGAAAACTTTCGTTTGCGCTCGATATTCCGCCGGAGTTGGAGCCTTTGCCCGTGCCGAAGATGCTGCTGCAGCCGCTGGTGGAGAATGCAATCCTACACGGACTCGACAGCATCAGCGAGGGAGAGGTGAGCGTCAGAGCGCGGAAAATGACGGCGGAGGCAGCAGGGGAGCTCTGTTCGGCGGAAAGTATCGCAGAGAGCGCAGTTACTTTCCGTGCAGATGGAGTTGACAGTACAGAAAAAAGGGTCAGGGAGATTCTCTGTATCACGGTGGAGGACAATGGCTGTGGACTTCCGGAGGAGCTGTGCGGGCCGTACAGGGCCCCGGAGGGAGAAGCGGCGCGGCATCACCTGGGGCTTTACAATGTTGATACAATTTTAAAGAAGCATTACGGAGAGCGGTATGGACTCTGGCTCCGGAATCGGAGCGGGAAGCCGGGAGCTGTGGTGATAGCGCTGCTTCCGCTGGGCAGCCGTGAGGAGGTGCGTCAGGATGCGCAGGGTACTGATTGTTGAAGATGAGGAGATGATACGCAGGGGCATCGTGCTCACAGTGGACTGGGCATCACTGGACTGCGTGGTGGTCGGAGAGGCTGCAAATGGCGAGGAGGGGCTGGAGGCAGAGGAGAGGCTGAGACCGGAGCTCATCGTCACAGATCTGAAGATGCCAAAGCTCGACGGAATCGGCATGCTCACGCGTCTCAGGGAGCGCGGCTGCGCCGCGCAGGTTATCATACTCACAGCCTATGACAGCTTTCAGTATGCGCAGAGCGCGCTGCGTCTCGGCGCGGTGGATTTTCTGCTGAAGCCCTTTCGCGACGGCGAGCTGGAGGAGGCAGTGCTGCGGCTCAGAAAAAAGGAACCGTCGGAGCCTGCGCTACAGGGAGAGGACTGGCTGCCGGAGCCGGGGGCGTCCGGTATGAGCCGCCATGTGGTTCGCGCGGTAGATTATATTGCTGCGCATTACGCAGAGGTACAGCTCAGCGTCGGCATCATTGCGGAGGCACTCGGAATCAGCGAAGGGCATCTGAGCCATATTTTTAAGAAGGAGACGGGACTCACGCTGCTTGCCTATCTGACACGCTACCGGATGCGGAGAGCGATAGAGCTTCTGAAGAGCGGAGACTACCGGGTCTATGAGGTTGCGGAGCAGAGCGGTTACCGCGATATCGCGTACTTTTCTGCGAGCTTCAGACGCATTACGGGAAGGACCCCGAGCGAATATCTGGATGCGGATGTTTAGCTGCGGGGGTATAATGGAGGAGTCATATCCGGAGCCTTAACAAGTTTGTGAAAGGATACAGAAGTATGCTGAAAAATATTATTTTTGATGTGGGCGATGTTCTGCTTGAGTATCGCTGGCCGGAGGCGCTGATGGCGCTCGGTCTTCCTGAACAGGAGGCACGGACACTGGGACGGCGCATGGTGCATGATCCGATCTGGACTATGATGGATTACGGGGTCATGACCCCCCTTGAGGTGGCGGAGAAGATGCGTCTTGTCTATCCGGAGCAGGGGGATAAGATAAAGTGGATGATGGAACATCCGGAGACACTCTATGTACCGCGCCCGGAGATATGGGAGAGGGTGCATAAGCTGAAGAAGCAGGGCTACAGGCTCTTCATTCTCTCAAATTACGGGAAGGAAATGTGGGAGGCGCACGCGGCATTTCAGCCCTTTATGCAGGACATGGACGGCGCTGTGATATCTTACCGCATGCACCTCTTAAAGCCCAACAGAGACATCTATGAATATCTTCTGGATACCTATGCGCTGAAGCCGGAGGAGAGCCTGTTTTTTGATGATCGCAGGGTGAATACGGACGGCGCAAGGAGTGCCGGGATTCCGTCTGTGACTGTGCGCTCCAGAGAGTTTCTGCGGGAGACTCTGGATCGCATTCTTGCTGAGGGTGAAGATGGCGTGCCGGAAGAGGCGGCAGAGGGGGGCTGAGTATGGCCGGTATACTGCAGCACGGGCACGGCGCCAATTACGAGATCGATATGGTGCATGGGCCGATGCTCGGAAAGATTCTGCTGTTTTCTCTGCCTCTGATGCTCTCCGGGGTGCTGCAGCTGCTTTTTAATGCTGCGGATATTATCGTGGTGGGACGTTTTACCGGTCCGGCCTCTATCGCGGCGGTGGGCTCGACGACAGCAATTGTGAATCTGATGATCAGCATTTTCATGGGGCTGTCTGTCGGCGTCAATGTGCTGATTGCGCAGTATTACGGCGCGGGAGATGAGAGAAACAGCCGGGAGACCGTTCAGACTGCAGTGGTGCTCTCTCTGCTCGCGGGCTTTATTCTCGCGGCACTGGGTTTTCTTCTGGCGCATCCGGTGCTTGCGCTTATGGGAACGCCGGGGGATGTGATCGGTCTTGCAGCACGTTATCTGAGAATCTATTTTCTCGGAATGCCGGTTATTATGCTTTATAATTTTGGAAGTGCTGTGCTTCGCGGTGTCGGAGATACCAGAAGACCGCTGCTCTACCTGAGTATTGCCGGTGCGATGAATGTCGTTTTGAATCTGATTTTTGTCATTGTGTTCAGGCTCGGTGTCGCAGGAGTGGCGCTCGCGACCATACTGTCACAGGTGGTGTCCGCAGCGCTGGTGCTGCGCTGTCTTATGCATTACGAAGGAGCCATTCAGCTTACGCTCTGTACTTCAGCAGAGAAACAGGCTGAGGGGATTCTGCGTCGCTTTCTGCGGACGGTCCGGGAGCTGCTGTTTGTCAACCCGCGGAGGCTTGCGGCAATATTTCGCATCGGCTTTCCGGCCGTTCTGCAGACAGCTCTCTTCAGCATTTCCAATGTGATGATCCAGTCCTCGGTGAATACCTTTGGTTCCACTGTGATGGCGGGAAACGCGGCGGCGCAGAATCTGGAGGGCTTTGTGTATCTTGCGATGAACGCGCTGATGCAGACGAGCGTCACCTTTATCTCTGCGAATTACGGCGCGAGGGACAGAAGGCGCGTGAACCGGGCGCTCTTTTCCTGCCTGGCGGTGGTTCTGGTGGTGGGGCTCATCACCGGAGAGGGCGTCTACGCACTTGGACGTCCGCTGCTCTCTGTGTATACAAATGATGCGGCGACGATCGAGTACGGCATGGCACGAATGTCCGTGATATGCACGACCTATTTTCTCTGCGGGCTGATGGACACCTCCACCGGAGGACTGAGAGGACTTGGATACTCCTTTCTCTCTATGCTTGTATCCTTCATCGGTTCCTGTCTGCTGAGAATTGTGTGGATTATGACAGTCTTTCGGGCTGAGCCCACGCAGTTTATTCTCTATATTTCCTACCCGATTTCGTGGGCTCTGACGGCGGCAGTACAGCTGATCTGCTTTCTGATCGTGCAGAAAAGGGCGTTTGCGCGCTTTGGGACCGGAGAAGAAGCGGGTCACAGAGCAGCGATATCTTCATGACAGCGTGGAGATGGCGTGGATCTACAAGGGCGAGCGGAGAGATCGGAGGTTGGAATGCGGATTGCAGACGGAAAGAGTATTCTGAACGGAATTGCCATCGGAAAGCTGCGAATCTACAGGGGTTGTGGATTTAGGCTTTCTTTGGAGCGTGGAGTCTCTCCGAGGGAGGAGACAGCGCGCTTTGAGCTTGCGCTGCAGCAGGTGATTTTACAGCAGCGTGCGCTGGCGGCAGAGACCCGGGAGCGGCTTGGAGAGGCGGAGGCTGCGATTTTTGAGGTCCATGCCATGATACTGGAGGATGCACTGCTGACAGACAGCGTGCGTGCCTGTCTCCGCGAGGAGGGATGCAGTGCGGAGAAGGCGGTCTGTACGGCCTGTAGGCGTCAGGCACAGACCTTTCTTGATATGGATGATCCTTATATGCAGGCGCGCGCAGCGGATATTCACGATATCAGACAGGCCCTGCTGGATGCTCTGGCGGGGAATGCCGTTGAGCTGCCGGAGGAGACCGAGCCTGTGATACTAGTTGCAGAGGAGCTGACGCCCTCGGAGATCATGCGGCTAGGCAAGGGGAAGCTCTGCGGCATCATCACCCGCGAAGGCTCCTGTAACAGCCACAGTGCGATTCTGGCGCGCAGCATGAATCTTCCGGCGTTGGTACAGTGCGCGGAAATTGATGAGAGCTGGGAGGGCAGGTCTGCGATTCTCGACGGGGAGCAGGGGCGCGTCTATATCGATCCGGAGCCGGAGCTGCTCCGGTGTTATGAGGCGCGGATAGAACAGGAAAGAGAGGCAGATGAGAGGCTCAGGACCCTGAAGGGAAAGGTGAGTGTCACGCGGGATGGACGCCAAGTCACTTTGCTGGCAAATATTGGCGGGCCGGAGGATATTCCGGCTCTGCTTCAGAATGACGCGGAGGGCGTCGGACTGCTGCGCTCGGAATTTCTGTATCTGGGTCGAAGTGAGGCCCCCTCAGAGGAGGAGCAGCTCGCGGCCTATCGCGAGGTGCTGGATGCAATGAGGGGCAGGAGAGTTGTGATCCGCACCTGCGATATCGGCGCAGACAAGCAGCTCTCCTATCTTCCCGCAGAGAAGGAGGAGAATCCGGCGCTGGGCTGTCGCGCGATACGCTTCTGTTTCCGGCACAGGGAGCTGTTTCGGACTCAGCTCCGCGCACTGCTTCGCGCCTCGGTCTACGGCAGGCTGGCGGTGATGTTTCCTATGATCATCTCCCCGGCGGAGCTGCGTGAGGCGAAGCGCATGCTTCAATCCTGCAGGGAGGAGCTGGAGGCTGAGGGTGTGTGTGCGGTTGAGCCTCAGATCGGAATTATGATTGAGACACCGGCGGCGGCACTCTGTGCGGAGGAGCTCGCCGCAGAGTGTGAGTTCTTTTCCATCGGTACCAATGATCTGACGCAGTATCTGCTGGCACTGGATCGGCAGAATGCAGCGCTTGAGTGTTTTCTGGATCCACATCACCCGGCTCTGCTTCGGGCAGTTGAGATGACGGCGAAGGCCGGGCGAAAGCGAGGCATTGAGGTCGGAATCTGCGGAGAGCTCGCCGCGGACCTGAGTCTCACAGAGCGCTTTCTTCGTATGGGTATCAGTGTGCTGTCTGTGAACCCCCAAAATATCCTGCCGCTTCGACAGAAAATACGAGGGCTGTGGCTTACGGACTGAGCTGCAGTTTTTTCTGATATAGAGGAGCAGAGGACTCCCGCCGGTGACGGGAGTCCTCTGCTGTGAGTTGTTGAAAAAATGTTAAATATGTTCAAGGGCACAGAGAAAGAGCGCTGCTGCGAGGATATCTGCTGCACCGCCGGGACTGAGCTTTTTTCTGATGCAGTCCCGGTTCAGCTGCTTCAGAGCTCTCATGCCTGCCTCGGAGGAGGCTCCGCCGAGGGAGAGTATGCGCCGGCTCTCCTCCCGCAGCCAGAGAAGATCCCTGTGACTTCCTCTGCTCAGAATGTTGGTGTCGTTCAGATAGAGCAGAATGTGCAGGAGGGTGTCGAGCCGGGCTGCGTCCGGAGAGAGCCCGGCGTTTAGTGCCGTGCGGAGTGCCGGAATGGCGTGCCGCGTAAGGATAGGGAAGCCCTCAGCGGCTTCTCCGCGGATGCCGCATTCTCCATGGAGAAGAAAGAGCCGCTCACCGTGGCTGAGCTCCGGGCTGTCCTTGGAGAGCTGTCTCATACGGGTGAATTCTGCTTTCATGGAGGGAGCCGCGATCTTCTGTGCCTCAGAGAGTATCTCTGCGGCATTCAGCTGTGCGGTGCTCCGGCGGAGACGTCCGGCGGAGGCAGAGAGGAGACCCAGCGTAAAGATTGCTCCCTTGTGGGTATTGACCCCTCCGGTCGCGCGGAACATGGCCTGTTCTGCAGCGCCTCCGCTGCGGCGAAGCAGGGGAAAGAGCTTTTCTGCACTGCCCTCATAGTGATAGCCAAGCTCTGCCATTTCCCGAAGAAAGGGAGTTATGGCAGCGGTGCTGAGGAGAAAAGTCCGGACATCCATATCGCTGTGTGCGCCGTTGTCAAAGCGATCCACAAGTCCTGGTTTCGGTGCGGTGAAAACCTCCTCAAGCATTGCCTGTGCGGCGGCGTTTTCAAGTCTCAGAAAAAATGCAGCTCGTCTTCTATGATCTTCAGCACCTCCTGCTGCAGCGCCGGAAGCTCGTGTGCCCGGCTCCTGCCGCAGATGCGCGCGTCCCTTCCACAGAGAAGACACCTTCGCGGGGGAAGCCCCAGCGTCTTGCGGCTCTCCTTCCTGCCGTCTCTATCCAGAATGTCGATGTCAAACAATCGTCCCAGTCGATCCGCTTCCTCGATTCCGGTGCAGATGCGCTTCAGCGCGGCGGCGCTCCCCGATACGGCGGCATAGTATTCATAACCGCTCTTTGCTTCGCTGTACTCCTCGTGAAGAAGGTGGAAGGAGGTCTCCGCGTCGTTTTCTGTACCGGAAGCAAGGGCACGCCGTATGCGCTTTACACCTTCACAGAATGCGGCGTGTATCGGTTCCCCGCTCTTTACGGGGCCGGGGATATTCATGGTGAAACAGATCAGCGGGCTGTGATATTCCGAGAGCAGGGCTTTCTGCCGCTCCGCGCGCTGTTCTCTGGCGGATAGCATATCGTAGACGGATACCGAAGCTGCCGCCTCTCTGTGCTCTGCATTGTTCATAATCGTCCTCAGTCCCTGAACCGGAAGGGGCGGATCTCACGAACTACATCCATGATGCTGCCGTCTCTTGCCTCTATGATACCGACCACGCGATCGCCGAACTGTACCTTTTCGGGGACGCCTGCAATGCTGTAGGCGATATCGCGCAGCTCCTCAATGCTCTTTAAGGGAAGGCCCGCATTCTTTACTGCTTCCATGAGGTCTGCTCTCCGTGGATTGATGGCGATGCCGTAGTCTGTGATGACGACATCGACATCCTCGCCCGGTGTGGTCACTGTGGTGACATCTGAGCAGATGGTCGGAATGCGTCCCTGAAGGATGGGGGCAATCACGATGGTGCATTTTGCCCCGGCAGCAGTGTCGGGATGACCGCCCTGCGCACCGGTGATGATGCCGTCAGAGCCCACAACGACATTGCAGTTGAAGTGCGTATCGACCTCGAGTGCCGCCAGAATGACAAAATCCAGCTTGTTGACATAGGCGCCCTTATTGAAGGGATCCGCATATTCGCCGGCCGTGATGTAGAAGTGGTTTGGATTCGTCGCTGCGCTGTTGATCGCGTACTCATCGAAGTCCTGCGTATCCACCAGCTTGTGAATGAGGCCTTCCTCCAGTAATTCGCACATCGGCTTTGCGATGCCGCCGACTCCGAAGCTCATATGAATGCCGCGCTCCCGCATGATCTTTGCGAGAGAGATGGTGGAGGCGATGGAGGCGCCGCCCACGCCGGTCTGGTAGGAGAAGCCCTCCTTGAAGTAGGGAGTATTCACCACAAAATCTGTGCAGTACTGCGCCATGAGGAGCTTTCTCTGGTCAGAGGTCGGCTTCGCCGCGCCGGTGGCAATCTTCTTCGGATCGCCGATCTCATCGACCACGACCACATAGTCCACATAGATCTGGCTGATCTGCGCGGGCAGGTTCGGGAAGGGGACGAGGCAGTCGGTGACAGCGACGACTTTATCCGCGAACTGTGCATCTACCGCCGCGTAGGACAGAACTCCGCAGTTTGCCTTGCCGCCGTTTGCGGAGAGATTGCCGTATTCATCTGCGGTCGGTGCGCCGATAAAGGCGATATCTACCTTTGTCTCTCCGGACTCAATGGCACGCACCCTGCCGCCGTGGGAGCGCATGATGGCGAGTCCCTTGAGACGCCCCTCCGAGATTGCACGGCCTATCTCCCCGCGCACGCCGGAGGACTGGATATTTGTGATTGTGCCGTCGTCCAGCATGGAGACGATTTCATCGTTCTGGCTCCCGAGAGAGGAGGCGCAGATGGTGAGATCTCTGATGCCCATGCGATGCACCTCCTGCATGACAAGATTCAGCACCTTGTCGCCGTTGCGGAAGTGATGGTGAAAGCCCAGGGTCATGCCATCGTGGATGCCGCATTTTAAAAGTACTTCCCGGATCGAAGCGACGCGCTTGTCGCCATCGGAGTTGATGACACAGCGGGTTTTGGGGCCGACCTTCCGGAATTCCTTTCCATCACAGCTGTGCGTGCCGCGGAAAGGCTTCTTACCTGTGAGACGTAAAATTTCTTCTGGTATTTCTCTTCCAACTGCGTTTTGCATATTACAGCTCCCCTCTGTATACGCCGGATGCTTTGGCGAGTGATATGGTTCTCCTGGCTCCATCGTAGAAGGCGATGTCGATCATCTTTCCGTCCACTGTGAACACGCCTATGCCCTGCGCCTTCTTGGTATCGATCTCCCGGATCACCTTTTCTGCAAATATGATGTCCTTCATGCTGGGCGTGAAAACCTCGTGCACGATGGGAATCTGGCGGGGGTTGATGATGGACTTCCCGTCAAAGCCCATCTGCCTGATGGTTTCGACCTCCTTCCGGAAGCCGTCCATGTCCTGAAGATTGGTCCAGACGGTGTCAAAGCACTGCACGCCGGCTGCGCGCGCGGCGATGATCATCTGCTGTCTGGCGCCCATCAGCTCGACGCCGGTTCCGGTGATGACAGTCTGCAGGTCCTTGGTGTAATCGCCGCCGGATAGCGCAATTCCGATCATACGATCGGAGGAGGTGCAGACCTCGTAGGCATTCATGACACCGCGCGCGGACTCCAGCGCGGCCATGAGCAGAGTGGAGCCCACGGGGCGCTCAAACTCCTGCTCCGCCCGGAGTACGGCTTCCTCAACCGTCCTCACCATCTCTGCGCTCTCGGTCTTTGGAATGCGCAGCACCTCTGCGCCGCCCGCGACGGAGCAGCGGATATCCTCGCGCCAGAGATCTGTGTCCAGCCCGTTGATGCGGACCACCTTCTCACAGCCGCGGTAGTCAATTGTCTTCAGCGCATGATAGAGGGAGAACCGGGCGGTATCCTTTGCAGTGACAGCCACTGCGTCCTCGAGATCCAGCATCAGGGAGTCTGCGTTGTAGATATAGGGGTCCTTGATGAGGGATGGCTTCTGCGCATTCAGGAACATCATGGAACGTCTCAGTCTTTTTTTGTTTGGATGGCTCATCTGATCGCACCTCCCCACGGAAGCTTGTCGTACTGTTCAACGGAGCGGAATACCGCGCCCTCGATTCTTGCGCGTATGGTGCAGTCCAGTGCACCCTTATCCACGATGGAGATGCGCACATTGCTGACGCCGAGATCGTTCAGGGTATCGTAGGTCAGACTGCGGATCTGGTTTCCGTACTGATGAATCACGACACTGTCCAGAGAGAAGTCAATGCCGCCGTCCCCCGGCTCCACCGTGACCTGGCAGTCGCTGGATTCCAGTGTTCCTGCCACTGCAGATTTTTTAATATCCATAGAAAAGCTCCTTTCCAATCCAATAGAATCAATGTTCCTGTGCTATACTGTATTCAAAGTGCCGGATGGCACGAAGCAGCTGTATCGTTTTCCTTTTGGAGGCAGGCATGAACGATCGACAGATGAAGTATATGCTGACAATACTGCGGGAGGGCAGTATCAGCAGGGCGGCAGAGCTGCTGTATGTGTCGCAGCCGTCTCTGAGCCAGATGGTGCGTAAAGTTGAGGAGGAGCTGGGCGCTGAGCTCTTTGTCCGTCACACTACACCGATGGTGCTGACGCCGGAGGGAGAGTGTTATATGCAGGCAGCCCGTTCCATTCGGAGCATTCAAGAGAATCTGAGCCGAAAGCTGGATGAGATTCGCTCCGGAAGCAGAGGCGAGATATTGCTTGGTATTCCGGTGCAGCGCGCGCTTGAGGTGGTGCCGCGTATTTTCCCGTGGATGCAAGAGCATTATCCCGAGGTCAGAATCCGACTGACGGAGACAGGCTCGGACAGTCTGGAGTCTCTTCTCCTGAATCATCGTCTGGACATGGCCTGTCTCACAACCTCTGCGAAGGCCAATCCTCTGAATTATATTCTGATCGCCCGGGAGCAGATCATGCTGCTTGCCGGGAAGCACACGGCAATTGCAAGACGCATTCCGGGCGGAACAGAGATCGATATAGCAGAGGCCAGGGCGGAGCGTTTTATCCGCCTGAAGCCTGGGCACAGTACCCGGATTACAGAGGACAGGCTATTCGTTGACCGGCACATGTCTCCTGACGTCCTGTTTGAGACGGAGAGCATTGAGGTCGCGAAGCGCTCTGTCGCACCGTGCCGGGCAGTCTTTCTGTGCCCGAAGAACTATCTTGACATATCGCCGGAGCTCTACCGGGACTGCGTGAGCTATCCTGTTTCCGGCATTGACCGCGAGCGGCATTTTTATATCTGCCACAGGCGGGACCGCTATCTTCCGCAGTATATGACGGCGCTCATCCGGCTGCTGCAGCCGGAGTACCAGCCGGGGGAAGACGTGGCTCTATGATCGCTATATAGAAGATTCTTTTGAATTTCCTATATGCAGGGGCTGTGCGGCGCTCACAGAGGGAGAATTCCGATCACAATGGCAAAGAGCATGCAGATCGCGGAGAAGCCCCACACATAGAAGAAGCTGGACCTGATGTGATCCTTGATATCGACCTCTGCAAGACCTATGCCGAGCAGAGTAGCCGGAACCATGGGGCTGATGAAGGTTGCGCAGTTGCGGCAGACGACCATGGCGATGGCGATCGGAAGTGCAGAGATGCCAAAGCTCTCCCCGATGCCGATCATGACCGGGAGCATACCGTAGAAGTAGCTGTCCGTGTCGAAGGCCAGCGCGAGCGGTACAGAGAGGATACCGATGACCAGCGGCAGGTGCATACCGAGTGCCGGGGGCAGCACCATGGTGATGAGATCTGCCATGCAGGAGACGACGCTTGCAACCTCGACTTCATTTACTGTGACATTTTTTACCAGAACACCCATGAGCACGGCTGCGCCCATCAGAGTGGTGCACATCATGAGAGCAGGGCCGGCGTGGGAGTTGATGATCTTCTTCTGCATTTTGATCTCGCCGTAGTTCACGAGGATGGCGATGCCGACACCCAGCATGAAGGGGAAGTAGCTCGGGAAGACGTCCCAGATCAGGAGGGCGATGACGGCAATTGTGAGGCAGATGTTGAAGGCAAAGAGCTTCGGGCGGGCGAGCTCGTTGACAGTCTCTGCGCTGCTCTCGCTCTGTACTTCAGCTGCCTGCGATTCCTTTGCCAGTCTGCCGTTCAGGCCGGCGCCGCGCTTCTGCTCCTGTATTCCGGCGAGTACGGCATGCGCCAGCACCAGCACGATGCCAAAAAGCTGAATCGGGAGCAGCATATTCCAGAGACCGCCTGCTTCCATGCCGAGCACGGAGGCTGCGCGCATGGTCGGGCCGGCCCAGGGCATGAGATTCAGAATGCCCATCGCGAGGACGGCGACGCGAAGCAGGGTGGTGGGGCGCATATGCATCTTCTTATACACAGGAAGCATGGACGGGACTACGATCAGAAAAGTAGAAGCGCCGCCGCCGTCCAGATGGCCGATGAGGGCGATGATCGCAGTCATCACGGTCACGCCGATCACACTGTCTCCGACGAATTTCATCAGTTTACCGATGATCACATCGAACATCCCGGCGTCTGTCATAATGCCGAAGAACAGCACGCTGAAGACGAAGAGCGCTGCGGTGGGGCCCGTGCTCTTGAAGCCGGCCTTAATCAGGGAGGCTATGTCATCAAAGCTGTAGTAGCCGCCCAGCACCAGAATCAGCGCCAGAACAGATGGGAAGAGGATGAAGGCGATGCTGGGAAGGGTCTTACTCTTGAATAGCGTGACAACAATGGCAATAATACATAAAAAACCTAAAATACCGACAACTACCTGATTCATTGCACCTCTCCTTTTGTATGAGAAATAAAGTTGTATAGTTACAATATATAAAGTTTCGTCCCACAGTTCAAATATCTTTTTATATTTTGGACCATAGGTATTTACCTATGGCAGAGAAAGGCGCAAAGTATCCCTTGTGTGCGGCAGAAGCATTGCCGGTCCGCTGTGAAGCTGTTATACTGCGCTCAGATAGGGGACTTAAGTCTCGTCGGGAAGGAAAGAAAATATGAAGCTTGGAAAAATTCAGACATTGCGCATCGTCCGCTTTCGCGATTTCGGGGCTTATCTGGCAGAGAGCGACGCGCCGGATGCCGACTCTGTGCTGCTGCCGAAAAAGCAGCTGCCGGAGGGGGTGAAGGAGGGGGATGAGCTCACTGTCTTTCTATATAAAGACAGTGCCGGCCGTCCCATTGCGACGACAAAGAAGCCGCTGCTCACGGTAGGAGAGACGGGGAAGCTCACAATCCGGGAGATCACGCAGATCGGCGCTTTTCTGGATATCGGTCTGGAGCGTGATGTGCTGCTGCCCTTCCGGGAGCGGGAGGGGGAGATTAAGCCGGGACAGAGCGTTCTGGCAGCGCTCTATGTGGATCACAGCGGACGTCTTGCGGCGACCATGCGCGTCTATCCGTATCTCAGGGCGGCGGAGTCGTATCACGCGGATGATGTTGTGCGGGGCACAGTGTATGAGATTCGCGAAATGGGAGTCTTTGTGGCGGTGGACGACCGTTACTTCGGACTGATTCCGAGGAGTGAGGTCTATGAGCATTTTTCCATAGGACAGGAGATCAGCGCAAGGGTCATGCGTGTCCGCGAGGACGGTAAGCTGGATTTGAGTCCCAGAAAAAAGGCCTTTCAGCAGATGGGAGATGATGCTGCGCGGATCATGGAGGCACTTGCGGCAGCGGGCGGAACGCTTCCCTACGGGGATGGAAGCGATCCGGAGAAGATACGTGAGGTGTTCGGCATCTCAAAAAGCGCCTTCAAGCGCGCGCTGGGGCGTCTGTTGCGGGAAGGAAAAATTTTGCTCACAGCAGAGGGAATTGAACAGAAGTTCAGCACAAAATAACCAACATTTTAAAAAAGAAATGTGAAATATGCACAGAAAAAAAGCTGCTTTTTCAACAAGCCGCTTGAAATTCTTGTGATAGTGCCTTACAATGCTCTAAAGAGACCAAAATTCAAACTGGAGAGAGTTGTATAAAATCCCCGGCGGAATCCGCCTGTGCGGCTGAAAGGAGACGGAAATGATATCGAATCAGATTTTGCAGACCACGCTCGAGGGCCTGAAAAATATTACGCGCATAGAGCTCTGCATCACGGATACGGACGGCAAGGTGCTTGCCGGTACCTTCCCGGGAGCGGAGGAGTACGAGGCTTCGGCCCTCGCCTTTGCAGACTCTCCTGCGGATTCACAGGTCGTTGGCGGCTGTCAGTTTTTCAAGGTCTTCGATGAGAATCAGCTGGAGTATATCCTGCTTGCGAAGGGCACCAATGACGATATTTACATGGTGGGAAAGCTTGCGGCCTTTCAGGTGCAGAATCTCCTGACCGCTTATAAGGAGCGCTTTGACCGCGACAACTTCATCAAAAATTTGCTTCTTGATAATCTTCTGCTGGTAGATATCTATAATCGTGCGAAAAAGCTCCACATCGATACGGATGCGCGCCGCGTGGTCTATATCATTGAGACGAAGAACGACAGAGAGGTCAATGTCCTAGAGACTGTGCGCGGATTCTTTACAGGGAAGAGCAGAGACTTTGTCACCGCTGTGGACGGGCGGAACATTATTCTTGTCAGGGAGCTCCGTGACGGCGAGACCTATGATGATCTCGACAGAGCAGCAGAGGAGATTCTGAACAGCCTCCACGGGGCCGAAATTGCGAATGTCAATATCGCCTATGGCACGATTGTCAACGAGATCAAGGAGGTATCCCGCTCCTATAAGGAAGCGAAGATGGCGCTGGATGTCGGGAAGATCTTCTACAGCGAGCAGAATATCGTTGCATACAGCAGACTCGGCATCGGACGTCTCATCTATCAGCTGCCGATTCCGCTCTGCAAGATGTTCATCCGTGAGATCTTCGAGGGCAAGAACCCGGACGATTTTGACGAGGAGACCCTGCAGACCATCAACAAATTCTTTGAGAACAGCCTGAATGTGTCCGAGACCTCGCGCCAGCTCTACATTCACCGCAACACGCTGGTCTATCGCCTTGACAAGCTTCAGAAGACGACAGGACTGGATCTGCGTGTCTTTGAGGATGCCATCACCTTTAAGATTGCCCTGATGGTTGTGAAGTATATGAAATACATGGAGACGATCGATTACTGATGATCGTACTGGAAAATGTAAGCAAGAGCTACGAGCGCGGTCCGAGGGCGTCGCGGGCGCTGAAAAATATCAATCTGAGCATAGAGGACGGCGAGTTCGTATTTATTATGGGACGCTCCGGCGCGGGGAAATCCACGCTGGTGCGTCTTCTCATGAAGGAGACGGAGCCCACGGAGGGACGGCTTGTGGTGAATGACATTGAGCTGAACCGCATGCCGCGGCGCCAGATCCCGAACTATCGCCGGACGATCGGCGTCGTGTTTCAGGATTTTCGTCTGCTGAAGCATCTGAATGTGTATGAGAATGTCGCCTTTGCGCAGCGCGTGATCGGGAAGCCGGTACGGGAGATCAGGGACAATGTCTCTGAGGTGCTCCGGCTGGTTGGGCTCTCTGCGAAGTACAAGGCGAATGTCCGTGAGCTCTCCGGCGGAGAGCAGCAGAGGGTTGCGATTGCCAGAGCACTGGTGAACCGTCCGAAGCTGCTGCTGGCGGATGAGCCGACAGGAAATCTGGACGCAAGGACTGCGGAGGGGATCATGGGATTGCTGGAGCAGATCAATGCGAAGGGAACTACGGTTGTTGTAATCACACATTCCTGGGAGACGGTGAAGAGGATGCACAGGCGCGTCGTCATTTTGGATCACGGGACACTCAGAAGTGACGAGGAGCAGGTGAGTCAATGAATTTCAGCATGTTTGCATACTGCCTGAAGCAGGGAATGAAAAATATATGCCGGAACTTAAAGTTTTCGCTTGCGAGTGCAGCGACCGTTTCGGCGTGTATTTTTTTATTTTGTATGTTTTTTGCCATTGTGAGAAATTTAGATTATGTCGTGCGGAATGCGGAAAGCAGCATGGGCGTCACAGCGCTCTTTGAGGAGACACTCTCCGAAGAGGAGATACGGGCGATCGGGGCAGAGATCTCGGCGCGTCCTGAGGTGAGAGAGCTGAGCTTTATCTCAGCGGAGGAGGCCTGGGAGCAGTTTAAGAGCGAGTACTTCGCGGGAAAGGAGGAGCTTGCGGCGGGCTTTAATGAAGACAATCCGCTCGCGGGCAGCGCTTCCTATAATATTCTGCTGAATGATATCAGTGAGCAGGATGCCTTCGTCGCGTGGCTTTCCACTGTGCCGGGGGTCCGTCAGGTGAACTATGCGCGCAGCACGGTGAGCAGCCTGATGCGCCTGAATCGGGTCATCACCCTGCTCTCCGGCGGCATTATCCTCATTCTTCTGATGGTTGCGGTGTTTCTTATCGCAAATACCATCACGGTTGCGGCTGCATTCCGGAAGACGGAAAATGAGATCATGCGCATGATCGGTGCGACAAACGGAATGATACGCGCGCCCTTTGTGATTGAGGGAACTGTGATCGGCCTTGTGGGGGCGCTGCTGCCGCTGGGGGCGGTGAGTATATTCTACGGGAGAGTGGTGAACTACCTCACAGAGCGCTTCGGACTTCTGACAGACATTTTCCGCTTTCTTCCACTGAGGGCCATATTCCCGCAGATGGCGGGGACTGCGCTGCTGCTCGGCTGCGGCATCGGCTTTGGCGTGAGTTTTCTGACCATACGAAAGCACCTGAGAGTGTGAGGGCTGTGATGATGAGAGTCGGGAGAAGAGCGGCGGCAGTGCTGGGGCTGCTGGGATGTTTGCTGCTGTGCAGGGAGACAGCGCTCGCAGCACCGAATGCCGTAGAGCAGGAGAGGCTTCAGAATGCGGCCGGGCAGAAGAAGCAGCTGGAGCAGGAACAGGCAAGGACGGAGCAGCGCATCTCTGAGCTGAGCGGGCTGAAGTCTGACGTATCGGCCTATGTGGAGGGACTGGATCAGCATCTCACGGAGGTTGCGGGAGAGCTGGAGCGCCTTGAGGGGGAGATAGCCGACAAGGAGGCGGAGCTCGCAGGCACGCGGGAGGAGCTGGATCAGGCTGAGCGCGATGCGAAGCAGCAGTATAAGGATATGAAGCTTCGCATAAAATACATGTATGAGAAGGGAAATACCGGCTTCCTGGAGCTGTTGTTTTCTTCCAGAAATCTCTCCGAATTTTTTAATCACGCGGAGTATGTGCAGAAGATATCGGAGTACGACAGAAAACAGCTGGATGTCTATGAGGCGATCTGTGTGAAGATTCAGGATCAGCAGCAGAGGCTGGAGCAGGAGAAAGCGGAGCTTGAGGCTCTCCGGCAGAATGCCGCAGCGAAGCAGGACTCCCTGAAGATTCTGATGGCAGAGAAGGTACAGGAGCTCTCGATCTATTCGGAGCAGATCGGAGAGGCGCAGGATGAGCTCGCGGAGTACAAGGAACAGATCGCCGCACAGGAGGCAGAAATCAAGGCGGTGGAGGCCGCGGTGAAGGCGCGGGAGGAAGAAGAGCGGAGACGCGCCGAGGAGGAAGAGAGGCGCCGCAGGGCAGAGGAGGCGTCACGTCTCGCAGCGGGGGAGACGATAGATCCGGAGGAGAAGAAGAGCAGTGCGGCAGCCAAATCCATCGGAGACATCCGCTTCAGCTGGCCCTGCCCGGCCAGCAGCCGGGTATCCTCCGGCTATGGCAGACGCAGCTCACCGACAAAGGGGGCCAGTTCCTTCCACCAGGGGATCGATATTGCTGCACCGACCGGTACAGCGATCGCTGCAGCAGCGGCGGGAGAGGTTGTCACTGCGAGCTACTCGCGGAGCGCAGGCAATTACGTCATGATTCATCACGGCGGCGGTGTGTATACACTCTATATGCACTGTTCCACATTGAATGTGGGACAGGGGGAGCGGGTTAGCGCCGGACAGACCATTGCAAAGGTGGGCTCGACCGGAATCTCCACCGGGCCGCATTTGCACTTTGGGGTGCGCGCTGGAGGGACATACGTGAATCCGGCGGAGTATGTGAGCCCATGAGGCAGCTGCAGTATGGGCAGAGAGTGGTATATCCGGACAGAAGACACACGGAGTCATGTATATCTGCCTGAGCCTGAGTATGGCGGCGACAGAGGAGAACCGCAGTGTGCTGCGGCGGGAGAAGAGAGATGGATAACGAGAACAAGAGTGAAACGGAGCGGCTGAATGCAGAAAAGGATGGCGCGGAGACTTCCGTTGCTGTGTCCACCGCTCGCGCCGAAGCGGGCACGCCGGGGAAGAAGAGGAGCGGATTTTGGAAAGGCTTTTTCTGGGGTCTTGCGGCAGCAGCTCTGCTCGTATTGATTGTGGCGGGCAGCTTTCTGTATCAGCTTGGCAGAGGGCTTCTGCCAGATGCCGCGAGTGCACGGAAGGGGGCACAGAGCGAGAAGACCGCGATGATCAGCGAGCTGCCGAATCCGGAGCACCTGGACTACGATAAGATTATGAAGAAGATCAAGCTCCTTCAGAGGGTCATCAGCAAAAACTTTCTCTTTGACGAGCATCCGGAGGAGGTGGAGAATGGAATCTATGCCGGTATGCTGAGAGGTCTGGGGGACCCATACACCGTATATTATACGGAGGAGGAGTACACCCGGATGAATGAGGAGACCAGCGGAACCTACTCCGGAATCGGCGCGCTGCTCTCTCAGGATAAGGAGAGCGGCATCTGCACGGTGGTCACGGTCTTTGCAGGGTCGCCTGCGGAAGAGGCCGGACTGAGGGAGGGAGATATCCTCTACACAGTAGACGGGAATGAGATTACAGGAGCGGAGCTCGATTATTTTGTGTCCACCTATATACGCGGTGAGGAGGGAAGCAACGCGGAGATCGTTGTGCTCCGCGGAGAGACACGGGAGCAGCTCACGTTTACCGTGACGCGCCGAAGCATTGATGTGCCGACAGTGGAGTACGAGCTGAAGGAGGATGGAATTGCCTACCTGCGTATACTCCAGTTTGATGTGGTCACTGCGGAACAGTTTCAGAGTGCGGTGGATGCACTCACAGAGCAGGGCATGCAAAAGCTTGTTATTGATCTGAGAAACAATCCCGGCGGAGTGGTACAGTCGGCGGTGCAGATGCTCGACTACATGCTTCCGGACGGATTGCTGGTCTACACCGCAGGGAGAGACGGAGTCGGAGAGAAATACTATTCTGAGGATGGTCACGAGGTTTCTGTTCCGACCGTGCTTCTGATCAACAGGAACTCTGCAAGCTCCGCAGAGATATTTGCCGGGGCTTACAGGGACTTCGGGAGGGCCACTCTGGTAGGGACAAAGACCTTTGGAAAGGGCATTGTTCAGTTTGTGCTTCCGCTTGGGGACGGCTCGGCAGTGAAGCTCACGACACAGCACTATTACACGCCAAGCGGTTTTGATCTGCACGGCAAGGGAATAGAGCCGGATGTGTTTCTGGAGCCGGGCGAGAGCGATACAATCAATGGGGAGAGTGATGCTCAGCTTGAGCGGGCCATGCGTATTTTAAAAAATGAATAAATAATTATTCAAAACGGGGCGGTTTTTTGGAAGGCTGCCCCGCTACTTTTTTGCAAGAAACACTTGATTATACGGGAATAATGATTATAATAAAGCAAAAGTAAATGTATTTTTAAACACAGGAGGGAAAAAATATGAATAAAAAGATATTCGGCATGGCACTGGCAGCAGTGATGGCAGCAGCATTGACAGCCTGTGGAGGAAGCGGCGCAGCGACGACAGCCGCTGCGGCAGATACGCAGGCAGCGACGACGCAGGCGGCGGAGACGGAAGCCGGCTCTGCAGCAGAGAAGGCGGAGCTGAAGACCGTGAGCGAGGGGAAGCTCGTCATGAGCACCAATGCGGAGTTTCCGCCCTACGAGTACCATGATGCAGATGGGATTGTCGGAATTGATGTGGATATCTGCACAGCAATCGCAGAGAAGCTTGGCTTGGAGCTGGAGATTGAGGACATCGCGTTTGATGCGATCATCCCGGAGGTCGTGTCCGGTAAAGCAGATATCGGCGCCGCGGGTATGACTGTCACGGAGGACCGCAAGGAAAATGTGGATTTCTCTGATACTTACGCGAAGGCGACGCAGGTGATCATTCTGAAGGAAGATTCCGCAGTTACGGGACCGGACGATCTGAAGGGAAAGGTCATCGGCGTGCAGCAGGGAACCACCGGAGATATCTATGTGACAGATGACTTCGGTGAGGATTCCGTGGAGCGCTATGCAAAGGGCATGGAGGCCGTGCAGGCGCTGTCTCAGAGCAAGATTGATGCAGTGATTATTGACGGTGAGACTGCGAAGCAGTATCTTAAGCAGGTTGAGGGGCTCAAGATTCTGGATGAGTCCTACACGGATGAGGAGTATGCAATTGCAGTTCAGAAGGGTAATACTGCCATGGTAGAAGCGATCAACGGAGCGCTGGCGGAGCTGAAGGCAGAGGGCAAGCTCGACGAGATCGTAGCGAAGTACATCAAGGCGGAGTAAGTTCCACAAAAGCCTGAAGCAGGTGGGGGGCGGCGCTGCAGTTTATATCTGCGGCGCTGTGCCGCATTTTGCCTGTGAAATATAAATCAGGAAGGAGTGCCGTATGTGGCAGAAATTTACTGAGGGGATTGTCCTGAACTTTATCAAGGACAATCGCTGGAGATACCTGACGAATGGCCTCGGGGTGACACTGAAGATCACTTTCTTTGCGGTGCTGCTCGGGCTGGTTATCGGCTTTGCGGTCTCGATGGTGAGAAGTGCGCATGAGAGCACGGGTAAACTGAAGCTGCTGAATGCGATCTGTGGTCTGTATCTCACTGTGATACGCGGAACGCCGGTGGTTGTGCAGCTGTTGCTGATCTATTTCGGCGTCTTCGGCTCGGTAAGAGTTGATAAGACCCTTGTGGCGGTCATCGCGTTCGGCATCAATTCCGGCGCGTACCAGGCGGAGATATTCCGCTCGGGCATTCAGTCGATTCCCCGCGGACAGTTTGAGGCGGGTCGAAGTCTCGGCTTTAACTATGTTCAGACCATGACAAATATCATTATGCCGCAGGCCTTTCGGAATGTGATCCCGACGCTGGCGAATGAGTTTATCGTGCTTTTGAAGGAGACCTCGGTTGCAGGATATATTGCGCTGGAGGATCTCACAAAGGGCGGAGATATTATCCGAAGCCGTACCTATGCAGCCTTCATGCCCATGCTTGCGGTTGCCGTTATCTACCTCACCATGGTGCTGTTCTTCTCGCAGGGAGTAAAATATCTGGAAAGGAGACTGAAGAAGAGTGAGCGCTGAGACGTCTTTGATTCAGGTGAAAAATCTTGGAAAAACCTTTGGCAGGCAGACAGTATTACAGGATATCACAGTGGATATCAACCGGGGGGATGTGGTCTGTGTGATCGGACCCTCCGGCTCGGGAAAATCAACCTTCCTGCGCTGCCTGAACCGTCTGGAGGAGCCGAGCTCCGGACATATTTTCTTCGAGGGCGTGGATATCTGCGATCCGAAGACAGATATTGATCTCCACAGACAGCGTATGGGAATGGTGTTCCAGCAGTTCAACCTGTTCCCGCATATGAATATACTGAAAAATCTGACTCTGGGACCGATGAAGCTTCAGGGGAAGTCAGATGCGGAGGCGAAGGAGACTGCGATGGAGCTGCTCGAAAAGGTGGGACTCGCAGATCGCGCGGAGTCCTACCCCAGCCAGCTCTCAGGCGGGCAGCAGCAGCGTATCGCCATAGCCCGGGCGCTCTGTATGAAGCCGGATGTGATGCTCTTTGATGAGCCGACCTCTGCACTGGATCCGGAGATGGTCGGAGAGGTTTTGAATGTTATGAAGGATCTCGCAGAGCAGAGGATGACCATGGTGGTCGTGACGCATGAGATGGGGTTTGCGAGAGAGGTGGCCTCGCGGGTGATGTTCCTTGACGGCGGACGTTTTCTTGAGGAAAATGCCCCGCAGGAGTTTTTTGCGCATCCGAAGGATCCGCGTCTTCAGTCTTTCTTAAGCAAGGTACTGTAACAGCGCGTCTATAATGTATATGAATTTTGAGAGTCCGGAGGTCTGCTCTGTATGGGGAGACAGCCGGACTTTTTGTTTTACGGGAAGTTTCCGTTCTCCGCTCGCCGGATTATCCGGGAGCTGACCTTGTATTTGTATCGGAAGCTATTCACAATTCCGGAGGGAGTGTGATACACTTGGGTTCACCGGAGTGGGAAGATGCTGCGGGAGGGGAGCATTACCCGCGTCTCGTCTCCGGGTATGCGCGGCTGTGGGCAGAGTGCCGCTGTCGCAGCAATGTTTCAGGTATATATCTGAGTGGAAAAGAGAAGAAATGGCAAAACAATATATAAAAATCAGAGGCGCTTCAGAGCACAATCTGAAGCAGATCAATCTGGATATTCCGAGAGACGAGCTTGTGGTGCTCACGGGACTCTCCGGATCCGGAAAGTCAAGTCTTGCCTTTGATACAATTTATGCGGAGGGGCAGCGGCGCTATATGGAGTCGCTGTCCTCCTACGCGCGCATGTTTCTCGGGCAGGTGGAGAAACCCGAGGTGGAGAGCATCGAGGGGCTCTCCCCGGCGATCTCCATTGATCAGAAGAGCACCAACAGAAACCCGCGTTCCACGGTCGGCACAGTGACGGAGATTTATGACTATATGCGTCTGCTCTATGCGCGCATCGGGATTCCGCACTGCCCGAACTGCGGCAAGCCGATACAGAAGCAGACCATAGACCAGATGGTGGACAGAATCATGGAGCTGCCGGAGAAGACGAAGCTTCAGCTGCTTGCGCCTGTGGTGCGCGGCAAGAAGGGGCGCCACGAGAAGGTGCTCGCGCAGGCGAAGAAGAGTGGCTACGTCCGTGTCCGCATCGACGGAAATCTTTATGAGCTGAGCGAGGAGATTGCGCTTGATAAGAATATCAAGCACTCTATTGAGGTGGTGGTGGATCGGCTGGTGATCCGGGAAGGAATACAAAAACGGCTCACAGATTCGCTGGAGACGGCACTTGCCCTGACGGGCGGAACAGCGGCGGTCGATGTAATCGGCGGCGAGGAGCTGCACTTCTCACAGAGCTTTGCCTGCCCGGACTGCGGGATCTCCATCGAAGAGGTGGAGCCCAGGAGCTTTTCCTTCAACAATCCCTTTGGGGCCTGTCCGGATTGTCTGGGCCTCGGTTACAAGATGGAGTTTGACCTGGAGCTCATGGTACCGGACGAGAGTCTCTCTATCAATCAGGGGGCAATTATTGCGCCGGGCTGGAATTCCTGTAATCAGAAGGGAAGCTTTACAAACGCACTGCTCTCTGCATTGGCGGAGCACTATCGCTTCAGTCTGGATACACCCTTTCAGGACTATCCGGAGGAGATACGGGACATTCTGCTCCACGGAACCGGCGGAACAGAGGTGAAGGTGCGCTACCGGAGCCAGCGCGGTGAGGGGGTCTATGACGTCGCCTTCGAGGGGCTGATCGAGAATGAAAAGCGCCGCTACAGAGAAGCATTTTCCGCGAGCGCAAAGGAGGAGTATGAGTCCTTTATGCGTATTATTCCCTGTAAGACCTGCGGCGGAAAACGGCTGAAGCGTTCCAGCCTCGCGGTGACGGTGGGCGATCTGAATATTTATGACGCGACAGACATGTCTATCGTGAAATTCCGGAGCTTTATCGATCAGCTCACGCTCACAGAGATGCAGAGGATGATAGGTGAGCAGATTCTGAAGGAGATCCGGAATCGTGTCTCTTTCCTCATTGATGTGGGGCTTGATTACCTCGCGCTGTCCCGGGCGACCGGGACGCTCTCCGGCGGCGAGGCACAGCGCATACGTCTCGCGACGCAGATCGGCTCGGGACTGGTTGGAGTTGCCTACATACTGGATGAGCCGAGCATAGGCCTGCATCAGAGGGACAATGATAAGCTGCTCGGAACGCTGAAGCATCTCCGGGATCTGGGAAACACGGTGCTCGTGGTGGAGCATGATGAGGATACCATGCGCGCCGCGGACTGGATTGTGGATATTGGGCCCGGCGCAGGGGAGCACGGAGGAAAGGTTGTTGCTGAGGGAACTGCCGAGGATCTCATGCGGAATGAGAACAGCATCACGGGGCAGTATCTCGCAGGAAAGCTGCGGATACCGGTGCCGGATACGCGGCGTGAGCCAAGGGGATGGCTCACGGTGCGCGGGGCCAGAGAGCATAACCTGAAGAATATTGATGTGCGCTTTCCGCTGGGTATCATGACCTGTGTGACCGGAGTCTCTGGCTCAGGAAAGTCTTCTCTCGTGAATGAGATACTATACAAGTACCTCGCGAAGAAGCTGAACCGGGCGCATGAGATTCCCGGAAAGTTCCGGGCGATTGAGGGAACAGAGGCACTGGATAAGGTGATCGCCATTGATCAGTCTCCGATCGGCAGGACGCCGCGCTCCAATCCGGCGACCTACACCGGGGTGTTCGATATGATACGCGATCTCTTTGCGGCTACGCCCGACGCCAAGGCGCGGGGGTACAAGAAGGGGCGGTTCAGCTTTAATGTGAAGGGCGGGCGCTGTGAGGCCTGCTCCGGCGACGGCATTGTGAAGATCGAGATGCACTTCCTGCCGGATGTATATGTGCCCTGCGAGGTGTGTCACGGTAAGCGCTACAACCGTGAGACACTGGAGGTGCGTTATAAGGGGAAGTCCATCTATGATGTTCTGAATATGACAGTCGAGGAGGCGTTGAAGTTTTTTGAGAACGTTCCTTCCATAGCGAGGAAGATTCAGACTCTCTATGATGTAGGGCTCTCCTATATTCGTCTCGGGCAGCCCAGCACGGAGCTCTCCGGCGGCGAGGCACAGCGCATCAAGCTGGCGGCGGAGCTCTCGAAGCGCGGCACGGGAAAGACGATCTATATTCTGGATGAACCGACGACAGGTCTGCACTTTGCAGATGTCCACAAGCTGGTGGAGATACTCCGGAGGCTGTCTGAAAGCGGAAATACCGTCATTGTGATAGAACACAATCTTGACGTGATAAAGACTGCAGATTATATTATCGATATGGGTCCGGAGGGCGGCGAAGGCGGTGGCACAGTAGTTGTGCAGGGAACGCCGGAACAGGTGGCAGAGACGGAGCGCTCGTGGACCGGAAAATACCTGAAGCCATATCTTACGCAGCGGGAGGAAGAGGAGGCCGTGAGCTGAGTTTTTCTGTATACTGTGTGGGGCAGCTGTGTGTCGTGCATATGGCGCAGCCAAAGATGCAGGTGAAGATCTGTAAAGGCCGGCGGGCAGAAGTGCCGTGCACGCGTTGCACATGAAGGTATATGCATCGGTGAACTGAGAATATGTCCTGCGGGGCATGAACAGGAAGGAGCACAATTTGGAGATACAGAACCAGGAAAAGATCATTGTGATCGATTTTGGCGGTCAGTACAATCAGCTCGTCGCACGAAGAGTGCGCGAGAATAATGTGTACTGTGAAATTTATTCCTATAAAACCCCGCTTGAAAAGATTCGGGAGATGGCGCCGAAGGGCATCATTCTGACCGGAGGTCCGAACAGCTGCTACGAGGAGGGCGCACCCTCCTGTGATGCGGAGCTGTTCCGCATGGGCATTCCGGTGCTGGGGCTCTGCTACGGCGCACAGCTTATGAGCTGGAAGCTGGGCGGTGAGGTGCACCGCGCCGCGGAGCGGGAGTACGGAAAGACAGAAATTACAGTGGAGCCGAACGATTCTCCGCTGCTGAGGGGTGTTCCTGAGAAGACAGTCGTGTGGATGAGCCACTTTGACTCCATCTTCCGGCTGCCGGGAGGCTTCGCTTCGCTGGCGCATTCCCCAAGCTGCCCTGTCGCAGTGGCTGAGAACCGCGCAGAGGGGCTCTACGCGATCCAGTTCCATCCGGAGGTGCTGCACACCGTTGAGGGCTCTAAAATTCTCCGGAATTTTGTGATTGATATCTGCGGATGCACGGGCAGCTGGCGCATGGATGAATTTGCAAAGCGTACCATCGAGGAGCTGCGCGAAAAGATCGGAGACGGCAAGGTGCTCTGCGCGCTGTCCGGCGGAGTGGATTCCTCGGTGGCGGCGGTGCTGCTCTCCAAGGCAATTGGCCCGCAGCTCACCTGCGTCTTTGTGGATCACGGTCTGCTCCGCAAAAATGAAGCGGAGGAGGTTGATGCCGTCTTCGGGCCACAGGGGCCGTACAAGCTGAATTTCGTTCATGTCGATGCGCGGCAGCGCTTCTACAATAAGCTCGCAGGAATCACAGAGCCGGAGCAAAAGCGCAAGACCATCGGCGAGGAGTTCATTCGTGTCTTTGAGGAAGAGGCGAGGAAGATCGGCAAGGTGGATTTTCTTGTGCAGGGAACCATCTATCCGGATGTGGTTGAGAGCGGACTCGGCGGAGAGAGTGCAGTCATCAAGTCCCACCACAATGTCGGCGGCTTGCCGGAGTATGTAGATTTCAGAGAGATCATCGAGCCGCTCCGCGCGCTTTTCAAGGATGAGGTGAGAAAGGTGGGCCTGGAGCTGGGAATTCCGGAGAAGCTTGTCTTTCGTCAGCCCTTCCCGGGACCGGGACTTGGCATCCGCATCATCGGAGAGGTGACGGAGGAGAAGGTAAAGATCGTTCAGGATGCAGACTACATCTACCGCGAGGAGATTGCCAATGCAGGTCTTGACCGGGAGATCAATCAGTACTTTGCAGCGCTGACAAACATGCGCTCTGTCGGTGTTATGGGCGATGAGCGCACTTACGATTACGCGGTCTGCCTCCGCGCAGTGCAGACGGTAGATTTCATGACCGCGGAGAGCGCGGAGCTTCCCTGGCCTCTGCTTCAGAAGGTCACCAGCCGTATCATCAATGAGGTCCGCCACGTGAACCGCGTGCTGTACGATATCACGAGCAAGCCGCCGGGAACGATAGAGTTCGAATAAGAGCCACAAGTCTTGGAACCCGCTAAACAAGCGGCTTCCGAGACTTTTTCTTTTGCTTTGCTACTAATTTGCTACTAATAGCAACTACTCTTTTTTTATCGTTTTCGTGTGCTTGTCATTAACTTTAATAGCAAGAAATCCTGATGATTGTTGGATTTCTTTTAAATGATCTTTCTTTGTGGCATCTGGATGATTTTCCCTGATGCGGTATTTGGCGGTACTAACGAAGGTCCAAACTGAGGTCGGATTGTTACATCTGAGCCTTTGTTCTGAGCCTGAGGCACTTCACGAGTGATACCTGCTGCTTCAAGCAGAGGGTTATCAGATGGTGGCTCAGGTGTTGGCAAATCTGTTGCCTGCAATGATTCCAGACTATGCACAAGCTCCTGCTGTTTATGTGGAAACAGATGGGAGTATGTGTTAAGTGTTGTGGATACTTTTTCGTGTCCAAGCCTGTCTGCTAACATCAGGGCATCACAGCCCTGATTAATAAGTAAGCTGGCGTGCGAATGCCTGATATCGTGGATTCGTATCTTCTTTACACACAACCTCTTATCATCTCGTGTGAGAGATATGATTTTGTTATCGGGAACAGCCTTTCATCTGCGTCAAGCACATACCTTGACTGGATATAGTCTGATAGCTCCTGGCAGAGAAAATCCGGAATCGGAATCTTTCGCTTACTTTTTCTTGTCTTAGGTGAGGTAAATACATCTTTTCCGCCTATCCGCTGATATGTTCTGTTGATGGAAATTAGCTTGTTATCAAGGTCAATATCAGCAGGTGATAGAGCAAGCAATTCACCTTCTCGCATACCAGTCCAGTACAGGATTTCAAAGCATATATACGATAGAGGCTTGTCTTTTACGCCCTCACGGAAATCAATATATTCATCGTAAGTCCAGTAATCCATTTCCTCAGCCTTCGCTTTTCCAATGGTACCTGCCTTGCCGCAGGGATTGGTGTTGAGATCATAGAACCGCTTGGCGTAATTGATGATGCTGTTAAGCTCTGTGTTAATCTTTTTAAGATAGGTCTGGGAGTAATTATTCGGCGAACTCATAAGCTTCGCCTGCCATCTTCGTACATCAGAGGCTTTGATTTCATTTATCGGCTTGTTACCGAAAAATGGAAGAATATGCGTCTGTAGTACCGTTTTTTTTTGTCAGAAGAGTTGACTGCTTAAGTCTTGCAGCCATATCCTCCATATAAATTTCATAAAGGTTTTGAAATGTCATGTCAGGATTGGCAGACTGCTTTTCCAGAAAGTCCCTTTCAAATCCTAAAGCTTCCTTTTTGGTGGCGAAGCCTCTTTTCCACTTCTGTTTCTTGATTCCCTGCCAGTTCGTGTAATAGAACTTGGC